>ERZ1046740.234-NODE-234-length-48786-cov-10.051117_pt1 | contig 48786 bp, 51 predicted proteins | sample MGYA00383093_ERZ1046740 | MGnify/ENA primary metagenome ERZ1046740 (study PRJEB29581, sample SAMEA5548363) | metagenome | biome: marine; feature: coastal; material: water | depth 25 m | study: Short-term variability in the microbial, nano- and picoplankton... | reverse complement strand
CTTTAAAGATAAAGTCTTTCAGTGAGTGGGCTGATAAGGATCGCGAGACCGTCCATTTCACCGTCACCTTCGAAACCCAAAACCTAAAGCCTTAGCACCCAAAGCTGCGCGTTTACCCATCCTTACTCTAAAGAAAGTCCTGATTGCAGGAAGTAAGGCTCTGGGGAGCGCACAGTTAGGGATCGAATTATGGAAAAGAGGTCAGTGGTCTGACAGCGCGTGCGTAAGCGTCCCAAATATTAGAAAAAGGCAGGGTAGCACCCTAGCTGGGGTTGTGGGTTCGATTCCCACCTTTTCCACCAATAGCCGAATCGTTTCGGCTAAACATCAAATTGAACAAAGAGGAATAGTATGAGCGCTTGGACAGAAAAGCTTGAAAGAGAAGAGGCTGAAGCATTGGAGAAATACAATGCAATGCCATCATATGATCAAGGGATGCTTGATTATGAGAATCGAATTGATCAAGAAAAGCTTGAGAGAGAGCAAAGAGAGAATTGTATGCAATGCAGTCTTCCGCATGATGAATGTCAATGCGGTAACGGGTGTGATTGCTCTCACTAAACAGTATAAATCAGGAGGTAAAACAATGACTCAAACAGTCAGTCAATGTCAGAAGTGTGGCACAAACAACGTAGAGCAAAAGATCGTCGTGTGGATGCCCATGAATGATACTCGTTCGGAAACTATTGCAGACACCGTTAGGCGCGCAGAACTCTGGTGCGATGAGTATTGGTGCGTGACATGCCAAAAGCATATCACAAAAGATGACATTGATGAGATTGAGATCATATCGTCCGACCTTTCAATCGAAGAGCGAAATACTAACTAATCACCTTAGGAGGGTGCAATGACTTTAAAAGAATACATAAAGGGCTTATTAGAAATAAAAGACCCAAAACTACTGAGTTTACCTGTGGTTACTTCGTCAGATGACGAGGGTAATCAATTTAACGACGTCCTATTTAGCCCCACAATAGGCAAAAGGGTTGGCAAATACGGATTTACAGATGATGTAAAGCCTGGCGATGCAGACTGCATTTGCGTCAATTAAATCAATCACCTTAGAGGAAAAGAAATGGAAAAGAAGAACAGTGAAACAGCTTTTGAAGAGTCTCTAACACACAATGAACTCCAGCTAGAGAAGCTGGACGACACCATGGAAGCCGAGCGAAAGCTTGCAGAGCGTGACCTTCGAGATGAGCTATTTCAGACTAATGCTGACTTCATCAAAGAATTAGGTAGCTATACCATCTTCCACAACGCTTACAAGGAACACCATTGCGTGTTTTTGGATGATGCTATAAATGCTCATGATAAGACCATGAAACGTTGGTTTAAGACTGATGATGAGATCCAGCAGGCCCTAATAGAGGGTCACAAGCACTGGATTGCCAGTATTCCTGATACGAAATGGCAAGATCGCGCACTCGCAGAGCGATTATTCTCTAGAGCTGTGCCTTTGTTGGTACATCATGTAAGAGAATGTTTCCAGCCTACAAAACCACTCAATTCTTAAACAATTTGAACGTGTATGCCCTGATGCAACCCTGAAGCGTAGCATTTGCATAGGAGACATGGGGAAGAGAAATCCCTCATGCGCTGATAATCTTCCAGGTCTACGCTTACACGTTCATATTAACATTTGAAGATGTAAAACACATAAAACACGCAGATTGTATCTGCATAAACCAAGAGAGGTCATAGAAATATGAGTTGTTATAATTGGGAGTCGGGGAACATAGTAATTCCCAAGAGAGCCTACTACGGGTTCAAGACAGCCATCATAAGAGAACATAACAGGCTTGAAGAAGAGCGCTTACTGCGTATCAAGAGCTATGTTATCAAGCTGAAGCAGGCTACGCATAACACTAGAGGCGAAAACCGTAAAAGGTTGCTCGCTGAAAGCGCGGAAAGACTCCTCCCACATGAATACAATCACCCTGACGTAAACATTGCGCTAGAGTGCTTCAATCTGAAAAGGAGTCCTCAAAGGAAAGATGTTGACTTCTTGCCTGTAAGGACGAGTCATTATCTCCAGATTGATGAATGGAGTCTGTCGTTTAATGACGATAGGCACGTTGTTCGCTGGTGCATCACAGAGAATAACCATGCTGTAGAGCGTAGCAACTCACAACCCCTAGCTGTTTTTACCAAGCAGTTGCTAGCGAAGATGAAGTGGACTCGTAGGACGGGTGGACTACTCATTGGAAACGACGAGTACAACCGTGATGTGCGCGACTATGAGGAAGCAAACTATGTAACTGTTAGTTATGGCCCATTAGGTTCATTATGAACAAAGAAAACAGCTTGAAAGCGACTTGCGAGAATTGCGGATCTAAAAATGTGCAATACAGGATGGAGGTTTGGATCAACGCCAATCTCGTCGAGAATGACCTTTACGACTACAAAGACATAAAGGGGAATCTAGAGTATTCAGATACCGACACTTCTACCTGGTGTAATGCGTGTAAGACACATTGCACAATCGTAACCAACTAAACAAGAGGTGAGTAGTGTTCAAAATACAAATCACTTATCAATCACGAATCCCAAATATCTGGGGTACAACAACCGATGAGATAGACTACTGTGACTCCGATATCGCATGGGATCGCATCAAAAGACTGTCTCTGCCCTATTCATATACACTTATTCACGATGGAAAGCCCATTGTGGATTGCATATCCATGCAAGCAGCCGTCGATGTATATGTACAGTTATCAAAGCTCCCTCGTCCAAAAGTTGGAAAGTGGGGGGTTGACGATCTGCCCGATGGCGCGTACACTCTGGGACTAGAGCGTACACATGTTTACACACAAGATGCCTTGACAAGAGGTGTCCAATTAGCAGGGGTGCATTGATGGAAGTAAAAGAAAAGGTACTTGTCCTTAGGGGCAGCTCGTTTGGAGATAAGTCAAAGTCGTTTATAGAGGTGCATACGACACCCTTAACGCATAAGGAAATTCGTGGAGGAGGCTTGGAGCCTGCATACATCCACGTTATTCCTGATTCGTCTGTAGTTCCCAGCGTGGGAGATATGGTGACCATAGAAGACAAAGAGCGTCGCATCTACGGCGAAGTTGTCCACAAGGTTATTCACTACAACGAAAAAGAAATGGGGCAAACCTGGTACATACTGCATGCTTATAGCATGAGAGGAATATCTGAGTAAGCCTCTAAGGGCGGTAGGGTTCGATTCCTTATACCGTCCTCAATGACATGCTAAAGAAATGCTTTAGTAGTCATCACCGTAACTGGTACAAAAACATGGAATCCACACAGGAATCTACTAGAGAAGCTCTTGCAAATCTGACCAAAATCCCTTTCACGAAACTCACCAAAGGGGCTTGGCGCACACTAAATATTGTGTTAACAGAAAAGTTCGAAATTGAGGAAGCTAGTCTACTTGAGCCAAAAGCTCATACGCTCGCAGTAATAGAGCATGCCAAAACGGGTTTCTTTAGCAAAATCACAATTAGGTCTACTCCTAATAAAGAGTATTACTACGTGATTGGGGAGAAAGCTCAAAAAGAGCATACTTGGCGGAATGACTATTACATCATTACAACAATTGGTGATGCTAAGGACAAGCCTAAAGCTGAAGAATTGGCTGCTCAAGCCCATGAAGAACTGGTAATGACCAACAAAGCACGTTTAACTCGACAGATAGGTATCGCTAAAGTCGATTTGAATGCCTTGGAGAGTAATGCAAGTGCTTTTCTCATGGGTATAGATGTTGACGGCATCCGAGAATGACGTATCAGACAAGGCTTGAATATGCGCAAGATCAAGGGATCATTATTGATACCTTGACTAGGGTATGTGATGGCTGCAACGAAGAGTTGCCTTATCTGATTATCTTAAACACGCCTGCGGGAGACGTCTGTAATTTATGTGCAGATGAAATGGGGCTAAAGGAATGTGGTAATTGTGGAGAAATCGACAAACCAGACTCTAGCAACATCTGTAGGCACTGTCAACATGCATTATGAATTTAGCTGAACAAAAGTACACAATCACAGGACACGGCAAAGACGGTAAACAGCATAGAGTGCAAGCTCTAGGCAAATCTCGCGCCCTATTTTGGCAACGCATCATCGGCAAACAAGCTGGTGTGCATATCAAAAGAGTCTTAGTGGAAAAAATAGTGCAGCCTTGAATAGACTGTACATGTGTACGCACTTATATTCACCGTAACAAAAAAGAACAACTATGGAAATCACAAACTTTGTGAACCTACAGTCAGACGATCACGCCGATGTACAAATGGGTACTTCAGTAGTCGTGCATGACTCTCATCTCTCGCATGCGAACCTGATGAACTATGGCGAAGACGTCATCATCAATCGCACGAAAGAGCAAATCAGCCCTTTCACAGGTATCAGTAAGCGTCCCTCTTACACTGCGCACAACAACCTAACAGGTTATGGTGTGGAGATCGACACGCCTAATGGCCCAGAGCTTGTCGGTACAGTGGGGCCAAACTACTTGCTCATACCCAATGATGACGTTATGCGCTTAGGAGAAGAGATCTTAGGGTCTACCTCCTATGCGTATGACGTTAGGCGAATATTCTTCGATGGAGGTCGCTTTGCGGTGATCTTCGACTTGAAGGATGTACGCTCCCACTTATCTGGACGCGGAGACATCGGAGCCTCGCTCATCATTCGCAATAGCTACAACGGAAGTTGGCCTTTGCAGGCAAGCCTCATGGCTATTGACTTCTTCTGCGCTAATGGCATGATCAGTGGTCAGCATTTTGCAGGAGTAAAGTTCAAACATGTTGGTGAGGACAAAGATTGGGAGGCCACAGTCCGCCAGGGCTTGGGTGTTTTGGAAAACGCATCTATGCGCCTGGACAGCTTCACCGATGGCTTACGCAATGCAAGTAACCTGCGTCTGACAGAGCATGGCTTACGCGACATCGTTCGCAAGACGGCGCTCATCAAGAGTGGCCCAACAGCCGTAGGGAAGATCCTTTCTTCTTACATGAAATCAGAGCCTCCAACAGCTTTTGGACTGCTTTCTGCCTGCACAGCTAACTACTGGCATGGTTCGAAATTTTCAGCCAATGATTTCAAAAACAATCAAGTGTTAACTGAATCCATCTTGGATTACGTCAACACATTCAAATCATAAACACAAAACATATGTCATTCTTCTTGCTTGACGCTGACAAATCAACGGCGTCAATAGGTGGTAAAGAAGGTGTCACGGATTTGTTCGGTATTCCTCCGTTGGAGATAACGGGGGGTACTGAGCAGATCAAGCGCATCATCAGAGAAAAGCTATCTGAAGAGGTGATCGAAGAGATTGATCACCCATTCTTTAGCAAAGTGGATTCCAAGAGACGAGTTATTCGCCTCAAGAAAAAGGCTAGAGAAAAGGGGCTTAACGGCTTCATCATCGACAGCTTATCCACGCTAGGATACCAGACCCGCGAAGGACTCAAGAGGGAATACAAACAGCCCTCAATGGATCTTCAGTTGTGGGGGAAATATGGCGAGCGCATGATGGGGCTTATTGAGATCCTAAAAGATCTTGAAGTCCCTGTCATTGTAACGGCTCATGTAGATCGAGACAAAGATGAACAGGGTGGCCCTATTGAAGTGCCTGCCCTCAAGGGTAGCTCCAAAATGGAAGCAGCCCGATTCTTTGATGTCATCGCTTACACGCGGGTCACAAGAGATCGACAGGGCAATGCTTCGTTTGCTTGGCAGATTGTTGCCGACAACAGACGCTCTCAGGCCAAAAGCCGTCTTCCCTATCCAACAGATACGGGTATGATCGCTCAAGACTTCTCCCTACTGCTTAATCACTATGCCGCTCAAGGCATCGACAATCCGAAGATCTTAGTCATTGGTGACTCAGGATCGGGTAAAACAACGAGCCTTAAAACGCTCATCAAAGAGGTACAATAAATATGGGTACATGGACTCATCCTGCCGAGAAGACGGCAGTTCAATCAAACGTAACCAAGTTTGACAACGGTTCTGTATTGGTCTCGAAAGTGACCATTCTGGAGTGCTTTGTAGAAGAGAACTCCAAGATACATCCTAATGCTGATGACAAATACATAAATGATGTCGGCATCAAGATGAAAATCGACTATGGCGCCTTCCAGAGAGACGAGTTTTTCGGATATAACTTCGGAAAAGAAAAGACCATGCATGGAAAAGGAGCGCCTAGCTCTTTGGGTGGTGCATACTATATCGTTCCTCTCTTCTTCTGCACTGGTATCGACGTTAATGCGATCAGTGACTCCGTTCCTGGAGCGAATGATCTGAACGCTAAAAATGGTGTCTTCTCAAAAGACGCTGCTCTCAACTTCTATGACGCTATGGCTAAAGAAGCCGTTGGAGCAGAAATCAATATCTTGCGCTACATGGCGGGAGAATGGGAAGGAAAGCCGTCTTGGAATACATACAAGGCGCTCACAGATCCTAGAGTAGAAGGCAGTGAAAAAGACCTCTATGATACGTTTCGCCTTGATTACGAGAAGGGATACGTTAAGAAGTACACACCACATCTTGCTAAAGAAGCAACTGGCGCGTCTGAAGAGGTGCTAGTAGCAGTCGAAGATGATGATGCTCCATTTTAGTTGACATCGGGGGAAGTAGTGCATAGCGCATTGCTTCCCCTTTTGTTGTTATAGCAGAGGTAAACGTGGTACATGTAAAAAAGCGCAAAGACGAGTTCTTAGACATTCTAAAAACCCACACGCAAGCTAGAGAATATGACGAAATTCTTATTCACTACTGGCTGTTGCAATACAAGGGCATTAAGAGCGATGAAATCACTCTAGCTAAGTTCTTAACGCTTACTAAAACAAATAATCTTCCGTCTATGGAGACATTTGCCAGATTACGTAGGCAGGTTCAACAAGATCACCCTGAGGTAAGTGGTAATCGTCGTACAAAAGAGGCTGAGGAAGAAGTCAAAATACAATTAGGCTATGCACCAAGCAGCGGATCTGTGGCTTGAGCGTTCTGATCGTAAGTACTCCAATCGTGGTGGTGCTATGGCGGTCAGAGAGCTATGGAGTCCAGACTATCTAACATCCATAATGAAGCATCAAGCTCATCACTCGATGTATGCCTATTTCCAGGAAGATCTACTTCCTTTTCTAGGCAGAGAGGGGGCAATGAACTCCTCTTTTGGTGGTCTATATCATATGAAGCATGTGATATTGGACATTGATGGAAAAGAGGCTAGAGAAACGCTGGTAGAAACGCGCTCTTTGGTCTACTACATTCTAAATACGCTGAAGGTAGATGAGAAACACATTCATGTCTTCTTCAGTGGTCGTAAAGGGTATCACATTTATTTAGATGCAGGTCTATTCGGACTTGAGCCATCGAACAGCTTACCCGCTCTTGTTAAGGGAACCGTCATGTCGCTATTCAAGCATCCGATGTTGGATGTTGCGCCATTGAACCCTTCAGGATTGATTCGCGCTCCCTTCTCTCTGCATACAGGAAGTGGGTGGTCAAAAGAATACGTACCTATTGATGTTCTCTTTGAAGAGGATGCCTGGGAATACGTTGCCGAAACCGAAAGAACGACAGAAGAGAAACAGGAGATACTTCACGGCATGTATGCACATACTGAAGTTGATCCCATTCTCATTTCATATACGCAATACGAGCTTCAGAAAGAAAAGAAAGGTGCTAAAACATCGTTCTCAAGTCATGATCCAACACACATGGTCACCTGCATGCAACATCTGCTTGCTAGAGGGCCAGAACAGGGTCGTAGACACACTGACGCTCTACGCTTGTCCTCTTGGCTCTTTCGCGGTGGCATCCCTGAGGATGCTGCTGAGAGAGTGCTGAGTGGATGGATGGATACGGAAGACACACACAAGGTTGTAGCAGGCTCTTATGCAAAGGGCTATTCCTATTCATGCAATGATACGGTGATGAAAGAGTTTTGTGACCCACGTTGCGTATTCCAGACCAAGAAGGATTATTCCATGGAAGTACAAGGGAGCCAAGGGCTAGGCGAAAGCCTGCTACGCTACACGAAGATGCTTAATGCTGGAAAAGGATTTGATTTATACGACCTCTATGGCATTGAAACAGATCAGCAGTATCGAATTGTACCTTGCGAGGCGTTGTTGTTAATCGCTGATACAGGAATGGGGAAATCCCTTCTCGTTCAAGATTGGCTTAGACGCCTGCAAAAGCGTACTATTTATGTAAACCTAGAGATGCCAGAGCATTTAGTTTCTCGTCGATTTCTTCAGAGTCAGAACAACATGGAAAAACAACAAGTGTTGGACAAGTTCTCTCAGGGAATAGATGAAAAGATGCTTAGGTCTATCGGATGGCTTAATTTAATGAGTGATACAACAACGCTTCCAATGGTTGAAAAAGCCGTTCAGCGTATTCGACCAGAGATAGTTGTTGTAGATACTACTGACGGAATTTCCGTTCCTGAAGCGGGTAACAATTCAATGTGGCACTTGAAGTCTATTGTGCAGGGCTTACGGCACATAGCAGAGCGCTATCAAACGATTGTTATTGGGATACATCATATATCAAAGTCTGGTTCTCGCGAGGTAAACGGAGAATTTCAAGGAAAAGCGCGATCAATGACGCTTAATGACGCTACTGGAAACAGGGATGCTGTCACCAAAGCTGATCACGTATTTGCTCTTGAAGGAATCAGAAAATCTCCTATACGGACGTTGAGATCTTTGAAGTCGAGAGACGAAGAAGATTTTGAAACACAAGTTGTGATGAAGTGGACAAAACAACGGGTTTATTTTCACAAAAATGCACATGTGTCTGAACAATTAAACTTACTTCTGGGGGAAAACTAGAATGGAGATTGAAAATAATGTTGAAGCAACGCAAAGGCTTGCTGCAATCAGAGAAATTGAAAAGCAGGTCGAAGAAATTATTACTGACCGCGATGCTCACGTTGATTGGTTTAATGATCGCATCTCAAAGGCAAACAAGCAGATTGAGTTTCTTGCGTCAATGCTGGAGAAATACTTAGACAGGAGCGGAAAGAAGACGATTAAGTTGCCTTCAGGTCAAATTGGTGCGCGTACTACTCGTTCACCCATATGGCCTGACAACGACGTTCTTATTGAATACTCGAATCAATATGGCATTGATACGAAAGTCAAAGAAGTGCCTGATAAAACAGAGATCAAGCGATACATGAAAGAGTCGGGGAATTACCCTCCAGGCTATGACACAAAGGTATCGACTAAGATTTACGTTAAAACGTCTGTTAACACTTCCGAAACACCAGAAGCTGAGGGAGTTCTTTTATGATGCTTCGCAAATCAATAGGAACAGATCGGGTATCAGGTCTCTCTCTAGGCTTTTTCCAGTTTCTCATATTTGAATATGGAAGTAACGGTGATCGTCATGCAGATCTAAGCATCTTTCTTTTTAGTCAATTCGAATTCAAAGTTGGCGTGTCGATATGGGCAAAAAAATAAACCTGAAAGACGTATTAGCAGATTATGTGTCTTCCTCTATTGAAGCCAAGAAGTTGGTTGATATTCCTGACTTTCGGGTCAGTATCTGGAAGGTGGATTCATTTGCAGCTTTTCGTCCAAGTCACTACGCGCATCAAGAAGCCTTCTTGCATGTTCCTGTCAAAGGACAAGGCATCAAGCCGATTTACACATCAGAACTTTGGCACACAATGAACTTGTTAGAAAGCAGATCGCTGTCTAAACGAGACATTGCTAATTGGGCATGGAAAGTGCTTAAAGCACATGGCAAAGCGAAATAACTATCGCGTCATAAACAAAGCTAATCCTGACCACGGACAACCCCGTTTAACGAATGAACAATTACGGGTGCGTCTGTGGATCAGAGAGAAGCAACTGTATTTCAAAAACATGATCAGATCATGGATGTCACACAAGAAATAAACCAAAGCGTCTGCTATCTAGGCGCTGATCCAGGTGCTAGTGGAGCTATTGCTGTCATTGACGGCTCTACAATGAACCTGACGGTCTTCAAATGGACTGAAGATCGAGCTTTAAACTTCGAGATGTTGCAAAAGATACGCAACTGCTACGGCGTCATACACGGCGTTGTAGAGCGTGTCCATTCTATGCCTCAACAGGGTGTACGATCTACGTTCACTTTTGGGCGCAACTATGGAGAGCTTTTGATGGCCCTTACCGCAGCGAAAATTCCTTTCGAGGACGTTACGCCTGCCAAGTGGCAATCCGATTTATCCGTAAAGAAGAGAGAAAAGGGAAAGAACGCCCAGCACAAGCGCAATCTCGCAGCTTTGGCAAGGCAGCTTTATCCCAATACGAAGCTAACACTAGCTACTGCTGATGCGGCATTACTGGCAACATGGATGTACCGCAAAACCCTAAAAACTGTTGGTTATTGAAAACTTATATGCCTTCGCCATTTTCATGGTGTTGATGGGATATGGACTTGGATGGTTTGCTGCTGTTAATGGATTCAAAAAAAATTAATGAAAACGCCTGCCATAACCAATCACTTCTATCTGCTATACGAAAAGCGTCTTTCTAAAACTCAAAACTACAAAAAAACCATGATTGACGCCCTTATCCAATGGGAGCCTAATCATGGAATAGGAGCCAGAAAGGACATTTTAACCCTAATATCAGATCTTCAGAAGAAGGAAAAAGAACTAGAGAATGAGCTACTGCTTATTCGTGTTTCTATTGCAAACAAAACAAGGTATCCCCCACATTAGTGTCAGGGTATGCCCTACAACATAAGAACACAGAAGGCAACTAAAACTTGTCTTCTGTGTTTTTTTTTATTTAATTTGACTAACGCACTTTTAAAGTGTACGAACATATATCAAAAGATAACCCGTAACAGGAGATGAACCGAGTGTTTACAATAACGCTCACTGATAGGCAAAAAGAAGCCTATGATGCAATAATTTCTCTAGTTAAGAGCAACCAAACCTGGCCCTCATTTAGAGAGTTACAACATCATCTAGGATATGCTTCGCCTAACAGTGTCACACAAATAATTCACGCCCTTGTCGCTAAAGGCTGGTTAATTAAAAGAGGAAGCGCATATGATTTCGCAGATTTCACTATGCCTCATTTAACACCTGATCGAAAGGCTCGAATCGAACGGCAATTCAGGGATAAAATTAAAGCTCAGGAAAACAAGGACATCCTTTTGAGCTATCTAAGAGAGGTGCTAGATGATCAATGAAATATATTCCTTCCCTTTATTGGGTTAAAGGGCGCGCTTATCTGAGGTTTTACGATCCTCCTCGCAGAAAAAGTATCTCACTTAGGACGAGAAGCACAGAAGAAGCCTCTTTCAAAGCAAAAAGGCTCATAGATGATTACATAGCAGGTCGTTATTCCCCATGGAATAAAGAGATTAGCTGTTCAGAATATGTAGATCAGTTTTTGATGCTAAAGAAAAAAGCGACGAAAGAAAAAACGTATCGTGCTTTAGTCGGAGAGCTTCAGCATATACCTGATGTGGCGTTAGATGACCTTACCCATGCCCTGTTGCGAGACCTTGCTTACAGGGGTAATGTGTCAAATCAAACAATCAAGCACCGTATAACGAAGCTCAAGGGCTTCCTACGCTTCATAGAGATGGATACCAACAAAAGGCATCCCTTTATGAACGAGAAGGCGCCAAAGGTGCATGCTAAAGTCCCTAGATATCTAAGCGAAGATCAGTTCCAGGATCTAATGGATCTGGTAAACAAGAAGGTGCTAAAGCGTCGTGAATATGAGTGGATTCGACGCGCTATACAGATTGGTATCTCAACGGGAGCCAGAGCCACGACCTGCCTATCCCTTAGGAAGAGCGACATACAGAACGGAATGATCTTTATCCCCAAGAGCGCTACCAAAACGAAAGGATACCTCGTTCCCCTCTTTCCTTTAATGCAACAGGTAATAAAGAAAGCGGATACTGATCTTCTAATAGGTGTACCACGAAGAACAGACCTCTTGAGTCACCACTTCTCATTGTGTCGTGATGAACTGGGCTGGCCTAAGTCCTATACGTTTCATGTATTGCGCCATACGTTCGCCTCATGGCTTGTCATGGACAACGTACCGCTCTATACCGTATCGAAGTGGCTAGGACACTCCTCTATCAAAGTAACAGAGCGTTATGCTCACCTTGCTCCCGATACAAACATTGATCTCGGAGTGCAAAGTCAAGAGAAACGGACAAAACGGACAAAACGGATTTCCTAAATCCGCAGTTACCATAAAATTACCATAGAGTATGTACAAAATAAGGGACAGCCCCACATGCACTTGAGACTGCCCCTTTGAGTAGCAGAGGTAAAACTACTATCATAATCACCGTAACTATCGCCTAAGCTAGGTAACAGGACAGGTTTTTGTCAACTCTAAATGCGGAGGGGGAGGGATTCGAACCCTCGGTACGCTTGCGCGCACAACGGTTTTCGAGACCGCCCCGTTCGACCTTGCTATCCTATGCTACACATAAGGTTACAGAGATTTCAAAAAACACAGTTACCACCCAGTTACCATTGTGATCTGTTTGAACATATGATCAACTAGGCTGAGAAGCACGAATGTTGTCTGGTACAAAAGAAGATCCGCTACTGGCATCTCGGTCTTTTGTAATCTCACGCGAGAGGCGGTGAAGTGGGAAGCCCGTCATGTATTCAATGCCCATCATCGGGTTGTTGACCGTCTTCGTCGTGTTGCGGAGCATCAATCCGAATGGTGCAAAGGTATACATATTGTATTCAATAAAGCGATCCACATCTCCCCCTGCTAACGCGAGCATGTTGGTAACGATACGCGCACTTGGAGGCATGGCTACTCCCAAGATGTTCAACGGATACGGAAGCGCACCAAAGAACGCTTTTTCTTTTTCGTCTTCTTCTCCGAAGAAATAGTCGCTTAGATCCGCAACATAGTTCATGGGAGCAGGGACAATAGAAGAGAACATCGTAAAGGGTAGTGCGCTGGCAAGGCCAAACATAAAGAGATCAGCAACAGCAGTGCGCTTGTAGCGGTCAAACTCTACTGTTCCTGGACGAATACCTACTGCCTTAGCACTTTTATATACATCGCGTCTAAAGCGTACGGAGTTCCATGACCATAGCTGGAAGCGAGAGAAGATCTTTCCTATCGAAGAGGCAGCAAACTGGGGGCGCTCACTGGCATGATACAAGAACTGTGTGCCTTCAACACCGCGAAGTGCCATCTTCAAGACCCAAGAATCATCAAAGGCGATATTGTTTCTGCCTGCACCAAGGACATCTCTAGCCTTGAGGTAATGAGCCATGAAGGATCGGAAGCGAAGATCACGTTCAGCAGAGCGCATGAACCAAGCAGAAGCATCTACAAAGTCAGCACCCAAGCCATGACGTTTTGCCATTTGAATAAGTTCACTATCGGGCATGTCGGGATTCTTGCGAACCCTACTCATAACATCACTAAAGAACGCTTTCGTGTTTGCTGTATTGAATCCCCCGCGCAAGTTTGCTTCTTTCGTGTACATCGACTCAACAGCGCCCTTTATTTCAGCAAATTGACGAACAACACTAAACGAAGTCCACTCTGGATTGATACGCTTGAAGTTGTTGATGCTAAACGTGCGCAGCCATGGACGAAGACCCGTAGACACCATCGTCATCATATTACCACCCGTAATATTGTTTGAGTAGGCTCTGGTGTTAGCTAGAAGCGTCATGAGCTGCGCTTTACCCTCTAGGGTAGAAATAGCACGTACTTTCGATGCAAAAGCTTGAGCGCGAGGATCATCAATAGAAATATCGCTCATGCTATCATCGCCAAACCACTTGTTGAGCTTCTTATAGATTTCCCAAGCAGCACGATCACTGGTGAAATAGGAAGCGCTCTGGCGCAAGGCGGGTGAAGCCCGTAAAATATCGTCGCTATACATCGTATTGTGACCCAAAAACGTATTCAAATACGTCTTCTGCCAAATAGCCCAGCCTTCACTATGCTTGGTCTTTGACCCAGGCTTGTCCATAGGGCGCCTAATTTCAAAGTCAGCAATACTTTTGTTCGCCATAAGGGTAGCGAATAGATCCATCCTGCCCTTAGCAAGAGCATGAGCATACGTATTTAGTGCGCCCTCCGTTGGATCCCATCCTCTCATAGGAATCTTTCCCCTTGCCATCAGGGGTTGGATCTTCTTAATAGCCTCGTTTCTGGAAGTACCCTTTTGGGCCTGTTCTCTGCGCTCGGCAATACCCTCTAATGCTTCGGGAGGCAAATGATTGTAGTCCAACTTGCCATGGCTAACAGCCTGTTCTAAAAGCTGTGTGTACTTAGCTCTTTTAACGGGGTCTGACTCTTTTTTGATAAGCTCAATCGTCTCTTGATACTGCTGATCAAGGATCTTCTGATCGTGGTTGTTCTGAGGCCAATACTTAGAGCTATCTAGTAGACCAAGTGGCCCGTAGTCATTGCGATCCTTTCTGGCGAGGTAGCTTTCAGGCTCTCCATCTAAAAATTTGGTTAGTTCCTCATAAGGGTCAGCTTCCTTGTATGTAAATGGTTGATCCTTTCTTAGCGCAGCAACTCTGTTCAGGTAGCTTTTTTCGTCAATCCTGCCGTCATGCAAGTGCTGTGCTAAAGAGGCCACAACACCCTTAATTGATACCGACGTGGAATAGCGTAGTCCATACTCATAGCCAAGGTGGTGCAGTTGATGAACAGTCAGGCTTTCTGGGAATTTCCCGCTTTGTGCAATGTACCTTTCGATATTTTTGAAGGTCTGCTCGAAGTTCATCACCCAATTATTGGGCTTATCTAGGTCTATCTTGCCCTCATAGACTGCAAATTGGCTCTTAGCCTCACGCTCTGGATCACGAATCAGTTTCCCTGTTTTTACAAAGAAGGAAGTGAGCATCTTGTTGATGATCCCATCAGGGGCGCTCATTGTACCCATGAGGTCTTTGCCCGTAACAACCTGGTGTTTTTTGCGCATGCTCCCATCGGAGTTGGTCTGTATCACCCCAATTAAGCTATTGATAACGGGTAGATTCAGATTGTACTCCTTCTCTAGAAGACGAGCATGTGTTTCCTTGACATCCTTCCAGCGCCTCCAGTATTCAGATTCTTGCTTGTAGAGAAGATTACCGTTCGAGTCTAAAATAACATCTCCAGTAACCTTGTCTTTAAGAAGGTTCTTCGGGTCTGTAAGCTGGCGCAATACGGTGGAAACAGTAAATAGCTCTCTGGCATCAGCATTGCGCTTGCTATCCCCTTCTGTAGTCAACGTCTTGGCAATATCATCAATGAACGCCCTTAGGCGTGTCTCTGCGTTCTCTATACCAACATGAGACATCTTATAGTAGTCACGCTGTTGCTCAATAGAAGAGACCACATGGCGCACCTCAGCGTCAACAATGCCGTCAGGGGTCATCATCTTGCTACGCACTTGCTCAGTAATGTGCAGATCCTTGTCTCTAGCCCACCTACCTACCGTGTCAGGAAAGAAGAAATAAGCCCAATGCGGTAGCGCTTTTGGGTTTTTACCCTTCATGATTTTTTTCATCAACTCACCGCGCTCGGCTTCCTCAAAGAAGCGAATGAAGTTTTCGACATCATCAAGCGTAGATAAACGCAGGCTTTTTCCTGTACCAAATATGTTCTGTTGCTCTGATACGCCACCAAAAACTTGATAGATACGTTCAGCAACATCTTGGCGACTGAGGATCTTCTTCAAGCGAGTGGAAAGCGCGATAGCGCGACGTCCTTCAGTAGTATTTTTGTCAAAGACCCCTTCCTTTTTGGCTATCTTTGCAATTTCTGAGTTCTTATTGAATACCAGGTCATTGACCTTGCGCATTTCAGTCTCATGCTGCTCCATGAGCTTGGGGTCATTGGCCCTGTTAGCCGTATCGCTAGGCGTTTCTAAGGATCGGGTTTGAGCCTTTACAATCTCGTCTTGCTCTGCTTTTGGCTTTGGAGTGGGGTCTGTAATGCGCTTGACGTATCCCATATACTCACCCATCGTATATGCAGATAATCCGTCCCACTTGAGCATAGTACTGCTTTGGCCCGTCCTGTTGACATCTCTAACAGTCGCTTCTATCCATTTTTCTTTTATAACATCTCTAACTGCGTCCTCTACAGTTCTTCCTTCCTTTTCGGCATTGTATTTCTTCAAGCCCACACGCTTTTCGTAAAAAACGCTGTCAGCATATGCTTTATTCTCTTCGGGCGACCCATCATACGGTCGCGGAAGAAAACCGTAGCCATGCTTTCGATAATGCGCAGCAGCTCCTTTAACTAACTTTTTAAGGTCAGGGTTGTTTTTAAGCGCCCTTGCAAACCCTTTGGCTCCTGCGCTATTCTTTACCTGTTGTACATTAACAGGTGAAGGTTGTGCGCTACTCATGGTTAGCGTCTCAAAGTATCGGCGTGTGTTAATGCCATACTGTAGTTCCAGATCATTCGCATATTGCGTCATGTCATTGAAGACCTGATCTATCGACTCAACAGATACCTGGTCGCTGTCATATAGAGCAGTAAAGTCTTTCTGCCCTAGCGCATCTTTTAGGCGCTGTAAAAAACCTTGTTGCTGGCGTCCTAGCCTTTTAGGGACTGAATAGGCTGCTTGTATCTCTCTGATAACCTTAGTGCCATCCCTACCTATCTCTTCTAAAGCAAGGCGACCAACCGCATTAAGCGCATCAAAAGATGCTAAATCATTGATGTCACCACTTACCTTCCATGGCTCACGGTAATCAAAACTCTTTGGCTTAGGCTCATTTATACCCGCACCTAATAAAACGGATAGCTGCGCATCTTTTTCGGCTCCTTTCTTGCCAGCTTCAATAATAGCTCCAATGCGATCAACAGCACTACGAACACCACCACCGTCAATAAAAGGAGCCACAATAGCGGGATTAGCAACAGGTCTTGGATGCTCAAAGGGATCCAATGAGCGGCCAACCTTAGAAGGGTTTAGATCGCCCATTCTCATTAACGTCCTGTACCATGCGCTGTTTAACTGCACAGGATTCCCTTCTGAATCCTTCATGTTTTTAAGGTTTGTCCCAGCGTGAACCAAATCAAGAAGATCCTGCCTCTTGCCATCTGAAGAGCGAGCTTTCTTTGCAGAATCAGCTATCAAGAGTGGGCGCACAGACGAAAGATCATTAAGCGAAGGGTTGAAGTTTTCTGCCAACTTTACAGCTTTCTCAGCCCTTTCTATCATCTCATCAACTACATCCCTACTAACGTCTTTTAGCTCTTTGAGCTTTTTATGGCGCAAAAGCTTCTTAGCATCAACCCATCCTAAATCATATTCGAGAATCGGGTCGCCATTATCATCTACTCTGGATTCGTCGTAGTCACCTCTTCTTACCTTGACGTATGATACTTGAACTTTTGAACCCACATTCTCAAATAGATCACGACTCATCTCTCGCAAGATCTTGTCTCCGCTAATCTTCAAGGGGTCTGTCGCAGCGTCAGCAGCCATTTGCAATGTTGCATTGATCGCTTTCATGAACTGCTTCTTGTCACCTGAAGCATCTGCTTCAAAAGAAATACGTATCGGAGTGTATTCTTTGTCTAACCGACCAGAATAGATCTTCTTGTTAAGCTCTCCGAAAATGTCAGAAGCATACGTAGATCCCTTCTGCTTCGTACCCAATACCGAAGCCTGAATAGCATTGATGCGACGTATTGCCGTAGCAGGAATTCCAATAGATTTGTTGCCCTGGTAGGCGTTGCGCCCAATATCAAAAGCCTGAGAAGGATCAAGCAATGCTGCCGACCCTGACTTGTAGGGTTCTGGTGACTCTATAAAGCGCTCGCGAAAGCCGTCCTTAGGGTCTACCCACTTGCCCTTAGGTGTGGCATTGAAGAAGTCAGTGATCGCTCCACTACCGTTTCCATTGCCATCAATATCTTGATACCACCATGCCTTATCAATGTCGTGGTCAGCACCACCCATCTCTCGCGTATCCGTGTCATTGGTGATAAGGTGGGCGCCCTGTCGCTCGCTAAAGCCTAGCACCTTGAGGCGCCTTACATCACGGCGAGTAGCAGCAGGGACACGAACAACGGTCAGCGTTAGCAAGTCTTCCATCTGCTTGAGAACAAGAGGATCTGTTTCCACCTGCATCTCACTAAGCGCCCTTTCAAAAGTCACCTGCTTGTCACCTATCCACTTGACCTTGCGTTTTTTAAGAGCGCTACCCAAAAGAACATAGCCTTCTGGAACTTCCCCTCGCTTTAGTGACTCACGGACTGAAATCTTATTTCCATATGGGACACGTTTTACATCCCTGTACTGATTCATAACCTGCCGACGCAAAAACCCATCAGTAGGATTGAGAATAGCTGTACCGCTATTTTCAACCTTAGGCTTCATGGCGCGATCCATCACGTAATTCCTAAGCGCTCCCAAAGCCCAACGCTCAACAAACGGATTCATGTGCATCGTTGCTGGAGTAACATTACCCGTCTCTAGCATGGCAGCAAATACACGCGCAGCCCCGTCATCAGTGCGCTCTGCGCTCTTGGTGTCAGCATCTGTATCTACATCAGGATGCTCATTGGTTAGAATATCCTTCCATAAGCGTAAATAGAGTTCTGGATTTTTGGAAAAACTATCATTTGAAGGTAATAGCTCCTCTACAACGCGCGTAATAGAGAGGTTGTTAGAATCGAAGTTTGTAAAGTCGCCTTTTTCATAATTTGCTAACGCCTCTGAATTAGATGTAAAAGCAGGCTCTACATACGTCTTCATGAAGTGAGCAATAGCCATCGGGTCATCAATGACGCCAGGAAGCTGAGTTACAATTTTAGTAGGCGCAAGGGCATGAGCAGTGTTTTCACTAGAGCTATGGTTGATGCGCATAGCACTAATAGGCATATCGTATATCTCAGGATTAACTTTCGTACCCTTTTCAATAGGCGTGGCAGCATCAAATAGATCCTTGGCAAACGCCATCTTGGCGACAGAAGCGTCACCAGCATGAAAGAAAGACATAGAGCCGTCCCTATTGACTCGGTAGTCATAGGAGGCGCGGAAGCCCGTTTGCTTGACAGCAGACTTGTGCTTAACCATCATGAAGCCCTGCTTCTCAATCTGGGCAGATGATTCAGCGTCTAGCTTAAAGAGTGCTGCCTTTTCAAGTGTAGCTCCCATAGGGACGATACCCGCTCCCTGAAGGGCAAACATAGCAGACGCCTTGATCGCTCCAGTTTCAGGATCAATACCCCCGTCAGCAGCAATAGCGTCAAACAGCTTCTCATGAACTAGAATAGATCCATCAGTAGCCACATCGTCTAGCGCCTTGCCACCCTGAACAACAGAGAGTCCAGAATCGCGTACATCATTAACGATGACGTAGGGGATACTTTCATCTTTGACAAGAGGAATGTCATTGTAGAAAGCAGGGTTTGCAGGAGGATTCTTGTCCGCAAAAAGCTGCATCCTCTTGTTTGCGTTAAACGGGTCAAGGATAAACTTACCTGGGTGCTGAAGCATTTCCTCAAAGCGCACACCACCGTTAAGCTGCTCAAGAAACATCATCTTGTGAACAGCCATGGCGTCGTAGTAAGCAGCAGGGTTCATGCCAGCAATCCGTGTCATGTCCTCTTTTGTTGCTCTCTCTACAAACTCCTGCTTTAGCTGGTCATAATGCTTGCGGTGAGTACCACCGTCAATCTTGTCAATGATCTCCATCCTACGATAAAGATGAGCGCCAACCTGATTCTTTGTCAGTGGGCCTAGCTCTTCAAAAGGAGCCTTTTTCTCAAACAGAAACCCATCAGATAAGACAATAGAACCACTGTCTTTGACCACTTCTGTCGGCACGTAGCGCCCTTCAGACATCTTTAGAATATCAAAGAAGCCTTTGCTGCCTTCAAAAATATCCTCGTCAGCACGAAAGTTTGCATTTTTCTGCAAAGACTCCTGCTTGAGATAGACAAAGGGCGTACCTGTCTCGTTGCCCATAATATCTACAAGCGAAGGGAATACCCGCTCGATGTTGATTTGTCCTGATCCCGTATAGATTAGTGGCTGGTTAGGATTAGTAGATTTAATAGTACCATCTTGAATGAAAGCACTGGGCTTGGGCTGACTGCCCTCATAAGAGCGTTGTGTTTGCCTCACAAGGCGCTTGCCTTCTCCCTGCATATATCCAATCATGCTAGGATCCGCTTCGACTACAGCCCTTACAACGGTCTCTAACGCCTCAACAGGGTCATCTTCAGGTCTTGCTTGAGAGAAGTGTTCTCGAAGCATGACTTCCATTGTGCCAGAGTTCTGCGCATGGCGAGAAATCTCTTGAATAGGACGAAAGGCATACCCTGGAAGCTCATGATCATCAACAGTAGAAGTCTCGGTAGCAAGAATAGGCTTTATCGTACTCTTTCCTACCTGATGTCTAATTTCTTCAGCCGTAAAAACAAGCCTAGAAGCCTCTTGAACAGCTTCACCTGCTGCATCTAGGGCAACATCCTCAGTACCACCCTCTTGAATGGCCTTGTTGTACTCGTTGTGATAGACAATACCATCCTCAACGAAACGCTCCAGCATACCCGCATCCTTTAGGGCGCGAGCAAATACAGCCGTACCAGAGGTAAAATCTGTAGACACAGCACCTTCAACCAGTTCCATCCACTTGCCGTACTTAGCAAGAGAACCCTGACGCAACTCATCCTGTACCTGTAAATCTAGATCTTTGTAACCCGCAATCATTTGTGGGGCTAGTTTAATCCTGTGCTGCTGATACGGATCGTGCATGTTCTCCCTCATAGCGCTATCCATAACGGACATAGCCTTGCGCTGATGCCAAGGAAGGTCTGTAACACCAAAGTATGTACCTAGTAGGTACTGGTAGACCTGAAGCTCTGTCGGATCACCTGCAAGCGTAGAAGGAAGACCAGCATAAAGCGCATTAGCAGCAGCGCGAGCCGTCTTGTCCATCGCTGCGTTTCCGAGGTTGATTGTATTCGCCATTCCGCGAAACGTAGCACCCTCAAGGCCACCCAAGACAAAACCTTTTGCCATAGAGTCAACGCCCTGTTGCCACGACGAGAAGCCCGTAGCCGTACCTAGACGCAAGCCCTCTTCAGCAAGGTCATACCCCTTCTCACCCAAGAATTTCATCGCTGCCCCTGCGGGGGTAGTCTTCCCTAAACCCGTTACCACCTTGTCGGCAACATACATGGGTAAAGACTGAATACCTGGAAATGCACGTACAGCAGCTTGCGTTCGCATGCCACGAATACCCATTGCCCTAGCAACAGCCGTCGTAGAGAGTTTGCCTGCAACACCTACGGGGTTGGGAATAAATCCAATAAACCCCATGAGCGAGCCAATACCGCGAGCAATGCCTTCAGCCGTGTTTTGGGGGTCTTCGCCAACATTGATTGTGGTGAAGCCCGATATAAACCCGCTTCCAATCTGTGCCAACGTGCGCCGAAGGGAGAACTCAGACTTCTCCATATTGCGCTCAAAAGGCTTGCCGTATAGGGTTGCCGTCTTTGAGAGGCCGTCTACCTGATCCTCATTGAATAGGAAGGGATTCTCTTTGTAAAGGCCATATGTATACTGAAACTGGTCTTCATTCATACCCTTTCCTTAGAGAATTTAATAACCGAATCCTTCGTCCATACCGTAATTTTGATCTATCATCATAGAGCCTAGTCCAAGACCTGCACCGCCTGCTACATATGGATGCGCTTTAGCATACGTACCTGCCCAAGGGCCAATCGCGCCACCCGCAGCACCCATTACGGCTCCTGAAACACCGCCGTCAATCATTCCACCAAGAAGACCGCCAAGTGTAGGATCGTCTTGTGCGGCTTCTACGCCACCCCTGACTGCACCGACAGCGCCAAAGCCAGTTCCGTACTCAATAGCGCTCTGAAGAAGAGAATTACCCGTAACCTTTTCGCCAATGAACTGGGATAGCTTGTCAGCAGACTTTTCAAAAGAAGCAAACCTATCAGTCATTTTATTCGCTGCTTTGTCAGCTGCTAGGATCCTCTTGTCAAGCTCTGCAACTGCCTTGCCCTTGCCACTAATAACCTTGCCTGCATCATCAAGAAGCGCAGCACGCTCAGACCGCATGGCACCAATAGCATCGTCTGATTTGCTCTTGAGGAAGCCTTGCATCTTGCTTGAAGCTTTTGCACCCGTAGTCCCAAGCGTTTTCGATCCTGCACCGCCAAGGTATTTAGCAGCAGCTTTACCGCCGTACTTGGCTCCTTTTGCAGCAAACGCTCCAGGTACAACCAGGCCAGCAATATCGCCAACAGAACCCGCCATGCGTTCTCCCTTTGTCAAGGCGTGATTTCCTGGGAGCATACCCATAAGGAAGCCGTCAGCAGCCGATAGCGCTGCCCTCTTCATAGAGAAATCAGGTTCCCAGTCGATACCGTGAGCCTGCGCAGCCATCATCATGTTGCGCAAGGTTTCCCTTGGGTAATCCCCTTTTCTAGGAGACTGATCATATGCTTGTAAAGCGCGCAGTAATTGAGTTTTCTGACTAGCCATAACTAAAATCCACCGTTAAATTTGCTTGTTAATGACCTTAGGCTATTCACCCAACTTCCTACCCCGCTCTTCTTGCCACCACCACCACGCCTTCCATAAGGGTCAGGGCCGTTGAAAACCCTGTTGTAATGAGCAGGCCCCCCTAATTCGCCACCAAGATGTCCATCATATGCGTTTTCAAGCCCCAATCCTTCATCGCCATAGAGTCTTACAACTCGCGGGTCAGCACTACTCATTTCTACATTGAGGTTGTCCACATCGTTTTTTGAGACTTCGCCACTACCCAGACCCCTTGCTACCGCAGCACGAAGTCTAGATATTTTTGCCATCTCATCTCGGTGGTTAACATATTGGTCAGTCTGAACAGTATAGCCATTTGGCAAAACCCTAGAATTTAATTCCCTTTGTCTATGAGCCTGCCTAGCTCTCTCTTGGGCATCTTCCCTTGCTAATTTTGAATAGCTAAACCCTAGCTGATTACTAGCAAGTAATTCGTTTGAACGAATCTGATTGCCCTGGCGTTCTAAAGCAGCAGTATTGTTTGCATCGGTAATTCTCTCTCTGCTTTGCCAGCCCCCCTTAGCAGCATCGAATTGTTTATTGATACCAAAGCGATTTGTTAGGTCATTTAACGCAGTCTTCCAACGATCATGCTCTAGCCGACTGCCCTGCATCATTTCGTCATGCGCTTGACCATCATCCTGCAAGGTTACTTTCAGTGCTCTTTCAAGGTCGTTCTGGCTACCTGTGAAGTCGTACTGTGCGTTTTGATATCGCATGTTTTCCTTAATCTGCGTATTCAAACGCGCCATTTGCTGATCGATACCGTAGTAGTCGATTTCTTCGCCAGCACGTGCAGCGCGCTCCCTCTCTTGTTGAGCGCGGTCGTATTGCTGGCGTTGAGTAATGGCGTTAAAGCCCTGAAAGAATGAGTCTGCTAATGCCATTGTATTATCCTAGTCTGTTTGCGGTATACATACCCATCAAGCCTGTACCCATATCAGCAAGACCACCGTATCTCTGATTGATCTGACCGCGAGCCTGACCCATCATTTGATTTTGCATCTGGCGTGATTGTCCACTAAATCCAGCAATCGAGTTATTAAGACCGATCTGCTGCTGAACATTCTGGCTCTGAAGCTGCCCCAATCGACCCATTACCGCACTGCCAAACTGATTCTGGCCCCTTTGCATGGCTTCCTGACGCTGAATACCAAAGGCATTGCGACCAGCACCGCGCATAGAAGCATTAAATCTGCCTTGATCAAAGCCTATTCCAGATGCTCTTGCATCACGCAAGGCTTGAGCCTCAAGGTTTTGTCCCTGAAGATCACCAAGCATGCCCTTTAAGCCAGAGGTGTCAATAGCAAAGTTGTCTGCGTTACTGGCATAGTTTAGTAGCTTTCTGTCGTTCCTACGTTGCCCCATGAAACCAAGAAGCCCCATGGCAGCACCACCAACACCAAGACCTTGCAGTAAACCCATCCCCTTGCTTGCTTTAGCTGCTGCGCCAAATAACATAATATCACCTGTTAATAGATATGTACAATGTAGTGTACAGTAAGAAATTTTTCAATACTGCTATGGAATCCAGCTTAACACGCCACTACCGTTGTTATAGAGATAGCCAGCAGAGTTAGAGGGCCATGTGGCTCCCTTGAACTGTAGGTTGCCTGAGGGATTCAGATTGAACCCCCCACTTGCTCCCGTTATAGAGTTTTGGCCAAAGGTGACACCTGTGGTGCTTGAGCCAATCTTAAAGTATGCTGTTGAGCTTGTGTAGTGGATAAACGTGGGGTACAGGAAAGAACCCATATTGAACGTTAACCCAGAGCCGTCCAGATAACAATCACCAATAGTCGATGTACCCCAGAAAATGCCGTTTCTAATCCTAGCAGTTTTACCAGTGGTGGTGTGTTTAACGCTTATCTCTCCTGTTGTGGCTATAGAAAAAATTGATCCATTCCACGTAACCGCATTATCTGCATCACCCGCGAGACCAAAATTACCGCTATTGTCTATGTACGCCTTCCAATCAGTATCTGTCTGATCCCAATAGCCAAGATGCGTTGCTGTCATGTATAACCCCGTCGAAGACGGCGTACCATCTACAGAAAAACGACCAGGAACCGTGAGATCAGTACCCCAAGTTGCCCCCTTCGTGGCATCAGAAGGAGGCTTTGTGCCAGATACCAACGTGTAATCGACATCTGAATTAGAAAGAAGAGTGATTTCACCAGCAATAGTTAGCGTTTCTGTACCCGCATCCCAAGTCAACCCTTGCTGTCCAGATGTCCCATCTAAATGGAAATTACCTGACGAATCCATATAGGTCTTAAAAGCACCAGTTGTATTATTCCAATACCCAGAGTAAGTGGGGGTTAAGTACAATCCCGTAGCGCTAGGCGTCTCATTGAAGCGTGACGGCTTATTTTGCAAACTGCTAAACCAATCAGAACCCCACGTTGCATTGTCATCAGGGGCATCTGTAGTGCCTTTGACCGCACCCCACTCTACAGTCGCCGTTACCGCAACATTTCCTGTAGTGATTTGACCTAAATCAGCAGAAATAGAAGAGAGATTAGCAGCAAAAACAAAAGGAGCCGTAACTGCTATTTCGCCAGAGTTGCTAAGAAAAAACGCAGCCTCACCATCTTGCGAACCACGCCTATAAACACCCACAACCACCCTTCTTCCAAGAATAGCACCAGCTACGTCTCGGTCTGTGGTGATCTGAAGACTTGTGGTGATATTCGATACAACTGTGTCTCCAGCGTTAATACTGGGGTCAAAAAAGATGTAGTAAAGATCATTGGTTGGTGCGTCAAGTTCACTTGAGGAAAGCGAGTACGACGTATTATCTCCATACGTAATAGAACCGCTGTATGTGAGAATATCCTCGGTGGTGGTGGCAAATCCTTTGTGCGCAATAGAAACGTCTATTTCAACGCGCTGTGCAGCCCCAGCAAGCATCCCTGCCGTTATGTCTCCATTGTTGATCGCATCAATACCAAACGGTGCTGGAGGCACTAATAGGGACTGTCTGTAAAACGGTGGGTTTCCAGAAAAACCGCTTTTGTTTGTAGAAGACCAGGCTTTTGCAACAACATACATGGTTGAGTCAGCTGCTGCTGTACCAATAACCGTATCGAATCGAGTGTTTGTCCCACTTAGATTGGTGGTATTAGAAAAATCAGCATCAACAAGATCGACATCATCGTCTAGGTCTGAGTCTACATTTGTAGCAAAGGCTACCGACCTGCTATCAAGATCCGCAAACCCTGACGCTATAATATCCCATGTAGCAGCGCTTTCGTTCCATGAGCCTGTAGTAAGCTGCAATCCATAGACATCGGGCAACTTGTCGGCATCAAACATCTGCTCTACTAAAAGAACGACCTTGCCGTTAGACTGACGAACGCGAATCTGAACATGTGTAACAACCTTTTTTTCAGCCCTGCTGTAGCCCACTAAAGGTGTTTCAAAATAATAATACCCACCCTGAGGGTAGTCACCTGATCCTTCTGAATCCTCTGTAAAGGCAATTTCTGAAGACGTAGCATCCATGTCCGTCCACGCGTCGTCCTCATCAAGATTGGCTCCGTGTCGATAGCGATACTCTATTTGCGCTATCCCGTCCCATCCTGAAGCAAAAGCAAGCTTACCAATAGCATAGCCGACGTCCTGGCTATCTCGTCTTTCGTGCCATTCCATCCAATGTGCTATGCTGGCACTAGCTAGAACATCTTCGCTAATCTTGCGAACTGATGATAGCTCATTGCCAAATAGCTTTGTCTGACGCCCTTGCTCAACCTCAATGAGATTCAATGCTCTCTGAACCCGATCAAACTGGCGAGTAAGAGAGACTGAATCATACTCAATGGGCATTTTTGTGTTAGCAAGCCTACTCATCTTGGTGTTATGCGTCTACGTATAATGGTAATTTCCGAAGCATCAATGTTGCCAGCAGTGTCAGTTACTTCTATAGCAAAATCACGCACCTGCGCCCAATCATCTGTTGATGTTTCTGTTAGCCTATACTTATACAGGTTTGCGTGTTGCCTGTCTTCTGTACCGCGCTCACATACTCTCCTGTCCCTGTAAAGAGGGTCATTCTGATAGAAGTAAAGCGTTGGTGGATCGTCTGCAAGAGTGCTTCCGATGTAGGCATGGTAGTATTTGTGGACACACCCCTGCTCTGCTAGGTTGCGAGAGATGTAGCGCCAACTGCGTTTATTGATGCTAGTGAACAAGCGAGAGAATCCACCCGACGTACCAAAGCCTACCATGATGTCTCCATCGTCGTTCACATGCGCGTTAACAACCTCTAGGCGCATGTCTGATAGAGGAACCCACCTTTTAGTAGGCACATGATAGAGAAGGCCAGGGAACTCGTCTCCAGCACCATAGAACACTACCAAAGAGTCGTAAACAGGAGAATATGCAACAACAGGCACTACACTGTTGCGATCTAGCCACCCAAGATCTCTTTGCTCTCCTCCTGAATACGTGCCACCTTTTCCAGGTCTGGTCAGGCGCATAACGGGTGTTGAAATGTTGTGGACGCGAGCAGAATCAAAGTGATAGATGCCCGTTTTAGATGCCCAAAACATGCCAGACTCAGTTACAACAACGCTTTTTTCATGCTCAACTCCCGCACCTTCCCACGTTTCCTCAATGTCAAAGATGTCTGGATTGATAACAAATACGCGACCCTTTGTGAAAGCAAAGACGCGCCCACGATAAGCAACTAAAGCCGTAGGTTTACTGGGTAAAACCAAGTAGTCATTTGCCCAATCAAAGGTGTCAAAACGGTAGGGCTTGCTTCGGAAGACCCATGTATTGATCTCCTCTAAATCCCTGTGCCACGCCTGCCCCACAACATGATACCCTCCCGACAAGCAGGACAACCCATAGTTGACTTCCATGTGTTCTAGCGTAGCAGCATAGTCTGTAGAGCTTTCAAAAGTGTACGTTCCAGGCAGCCCATCATCAGTTATGTAAAGGCGCTGGTACATACCTTTTTCATCGAAATACTGAGTAGAACTAATCCCCTGATTTACGGCGCTCCACGAATAATCGCTTCCGTCATTCAAGTCGTAATACTTGATGTATGCTGGTTCGCTTTCAACAATCTGCCCACGCTCAGTCGCAATAGACTCGCTACGATAAAGCTTGATACCACTGACCCTGCGACTAACAACAGGATTTCCGTTTCCAGAGGCATTATCCGCAGTGCGTATACGGATCCAAAAGCTGATCTCTTTTATCCCTGTGGCAACTTCGGGAACCGTAGTAGTAGAGTTTGATCCAAAAGCATTTTTCCAGTATGCATGTGGGCCAGAAGATGACCCGTCTGTGTAGCCTACACCACTAGCATCATACATCTCAAGACTATGCTTGCTGGTTAGGCTCGTACCAGATGAACCACTGGGATTACCGTCATACATGAAAGCTCCTGACGTTCGCAGATCAATTTTGATGATCTTTTGCAATGGGGCCTCTTGGTTGCCGTCATAGACTAGCGAACCATACCATGTATAGTCTTTGTTGACCTCAAAACGCGCTTGTGTGTTGTCGTGTCGAGCAGACGCAAAAGAACCATTAGCCTTGCTGTCTGGTAGGACAAAATGAACCGAGTCATGTCCTGCATTTTTAGTATTAAGACTCCATCCTACGGCACTGCTTTGAAGCTCAGAATTATCAACCGAATATGTTGACGTTGCAGAGACACCAAACTGAGGATGGTTATGAAGACCTATGCGCTTCGGAGGAGTGTCTGAGTTGCCGCCTAAGCCCACACGAATAGCTTCACCACTTGAGACCATAGACGTTGTTAGAGAGGTGCTTAACGACTCCTCAATCAACAAGCTTGTAGTCTTAGCGGTGTGGTTAAAGCTTAGTACCCGCATCTTGCCTGATGCAGGATCATAAATAGCAGCCTTTAACCCATCACCAAACAAGACAATTTCATCACCAAGAGCATATGCACCATTGGCTGTGTACAAATCGTCTTGGGGTAAGCCTGTAAGAGATCCGTCACTTGTCACGAAATCCAAATTCTCTGCATAAAAGGCTGCACCGCTAGGAAGGTCGCGGGAATCTCCAACACCAAAAACACCATCAAAACGAGTTATGTTAATCTTTTCTTTCATGATGATCGGTTATCCCATCGTCTATTCTCGCCGTCAACATCAACGTGTGTGAAGGTATTGTACCTGCCAAGTCCACCTGGATTTAGCTCTTCAATAATGTCGGCAACGTCTTCAGGCGGGATGTATAACCTCCTTTGCTTGTGGGTGTAATAAGCCGAAATATCACACGCCATGCCCAATACGTGCCGACTGTGTGGGCGACCACCCTCCGACTTATTGTGTGACACGGTACGGTATCCACTAGTGATGTTGATGGCAATGTTTTTGGAAAAGCGTTCTCTGAGTAAAGACCTAGCCTTCTCAAGCAAGTCAACCAGTGAAGGATGAATAAGCACAACATGAGAACCATCGCTACAAGCAAACTCGTAAAGCTGAAAGTGTGCGCTTAATTTGAGGAATCTTCCATCACGGATCATGTCATAGACCCGCACATCCCCCACTGTATTTGACCTGTATTCAGACATGTGTTCAGTTTTTATCTGAAGCATCAGAAAAGTCTTCTAGCCAATCAGCAATCGTGTCAACTAGCTCTTTGATAGCCTTCCTTAAAAAGCGCTTCATGGGCAATCGCCTAACAATCTTACCCCAAAACCCAGGTATCTTTTGGGAAAGACTATCCCAAAAAAGGTCTATTCGAGACGCTAGTGCTGCTGAATTGCCATGCCCTTTTGAGCGGACAATTTCGGCTGCTGCATTAGTGGCAGAATCTACAAACTCACTATCAGAAGCAGAGTCTAACGCCCCTTTAAGTTTTTCTTTTGCTTTTTCTACGGCACTACGATCATCAGTAACTGTAGCTTGTGGTTTTGATGTTTCCATCTGTTCAACCTCCTTTATCGGTACTTTGTGTAAAATCATGGTTCAGGTGTTAATGGTGGGATCCACTCGGCGGTAACAACGCTGTTTCGGTGGCATATTTTTGCATGAACCGTGTTTTTTGGAACTATAATCGTCTGTCCTTTAGAAATTCGTTGGTCTAATTCTGGATCTTCAAATAGAACGGTGAAGCTTCCTTCTTCACATGTCAAGACCTCATCAGAATGAGGATGTATGTGGGGTTCAAATTTGGAGCCTGATTTCCACCAGAAACGTATTTTTTTGACCTCATCACCTGTTCCCTCCAAGACTATGTACTGAAGCACGTCTTTGTAGCCTGGAAAGTCAGTCACGCCCGTTTCATTTGGAAGCATGATCAAAACAGGGGCATTTTTCCAACGCATACCCATACGTGATGTGCGAGCTTGTATTCCGAATAATACTGCTCTTTTCACTCTCATAGCATCTTTGTACTCACTGTGCTTCACAGGTTGTTTTGTTCTTTTATTTTATTGATGATTTCTTCGGTATGAGTCGTAATGTGATCTCTAGTGTCTGCGTGTTCTTTTGTAACCACTCCAGAGATTGAGTCAAAAAAATTAAGCGTATCGTGCATGGTTATTAAAACGTCTTTAGACATTTCATCCTTCTCTTTCTGAATTGAGGATGCACGAACCTGACACTCTAAACGACTAGCTTTAAGGCTAGTAATGTGTTGTTCTAGAGCAGTAATGCGGAGATCTACTTGATTTGAATAATTTTTCCAAACCCAACGTGCAGCAGCACCACCTGTGCCACTACCCATTGCAAAAACTACTAGCTCGTATATAATACCTTCTTCAGTCATGACTCCTCTTAAATTGACTCACTAGATTTAGGGGGTTCATCTTCTGGGGAAATCATCCACCATATAGCTTCTAATACCCACTCTTCAAGCAAGGGTATTTCTAATACATCTTCCATAGTGACTTGATACTCTTTCACTTCTGTCGTTGTAGCAAGAAGCTCTTTTGAGGTGCTTATAAATGCTTCTCTTGCTTCATCATTGGCGAATAAATACACTTCACCATTGCCTTTTTTCTCTGTCTTTGGAAGACCGTCCTCATGTACTGCATATTCAGCAATGTTTGCAGAATGAAGCTCATCAAACATCTTTATCTCAGAAGCATACTCATTACGAATCCTACGCATACAAATAGCCATCCGTGTTGGCAATTTTCGCGCACCAATCGGCCTGTTTCGATCATCGTATTCTGTCGCAAGCACATCTAATGAGAAGATGCGCTTTTTCATTTCTTCTAAGGTCAGATTCGGCATATTGCGTAATGGCTATTTGATTGATTAGATATTGATTTCGGCATAAAGGGCCAGCATATACTCCCTTGCAGCCAATAAAAAGGCTTCATGGGCGTCTCTGATTGCTGGTGTCGTTTCTGCTAAATCCTTTAGTTTATTTTTGGAGATGCTATCAAACCCATTGTACCCCATTGAATCAGGGCTAATAGGTTTGTCATTGCTGTCCTTCTCAATGATTTTCAGGCTATCAAACGAACCGCGTGTAAGCCTTACAATCTCTTTTTCGCTAGGCTCAGTAACAAGAACCCAGGCTCGGGGCTGTTTACCCTTCTTATAGAAGCCCTGAAGGCCGTCATTAGGATTTTGGTATAGAAGTTCACCTGTAGAGGCTACGACGCTCTGAAGCTCGCTAGAGAGTCCTGAGACCTCTTCTTTCTCAGTCAAATACACCTCAAAATTTTTCAACCGCATGGAATACAGCCCATTGGGTGTAATTTTTCGTACAGCTTTTTTTCTGAACTGATTTTTAGCCATGTTGGGTATTTAACTGTTTAAACATGTGTACAATTAAGGCATAGGATTTAGAGGCATTACGGCAACTGCTGGTTTGCGTAGCCAGTAAAGAACATTGGCGTTCCTGATGGAACCCCAGTATATGTTCCAAGATCATCTCCTTCGCTACCGCTATATGGATCATTTGAAAGCGTGCTTACGGTACAGGTAGACAAAACAACTTTTGATGCCGTGTTATTTTTATTGTGGAAAATTAACACATCGTCGCTACCGTCGTTTATTGGCGACATTTGACCTCTTTTTGTCTTAATTGTTTTGGTATAATCATCCGAATACGATGAAGCTTGGGCAGAGTAACTGTTGGTTGTTAGTGCATACTTTTTAATTCTATATGAGCTACTTACAGTTGATGGGATGTATATAACGTTTCCATTTCCATCAAAAACGCAATCGGCAACATAATATTCAGGGACGGCCAGAACACTGGGACTCGATGCGCCATCCCACGTTCCGTGAGCGGTAGCAACCTGATTCTGGCCCCCAAATGCTGCAAAACCACTTCCATTTACATCCCCTCTAATCACACCACCGTAGGCGTTTAGCATATTATTGAGGTAGGAAACACTGGCGCTGTAAGCAGGAGAGGTTAGATTACCCCACGTAAAAAAGTGAAGATTACCGTTAGTTGAATACTGTCCAAAAACACCATATAGATTTGCCCCAGCATGTTTAATAGCATTTCCTGAGTAGGTAACCGTTACTGGGGATGGCGCAGCAATGTCTGCATAATCAATAACCATTGTTGCACCCTCGACGTAGTTTACGACAAGTTTTTTAACTGCTGGTACTGCCGTAATTCTTGAGTTTGGAATATGACAAGTTGAGGTAAGATCCGAGACTGTCCACTCTTGCAACAAGGCTCCTGTTGAAAGCGAATACACGTTTATCGAGTAAGAACCCTCTCCTTTAAACAAATACCCGTTTACGGGATCTACGGCAAAAGCAGATTCGTGACCAATATTGTCTATTTGACTTGAAGAATTTGAACCATCAAGATCAGCAGTGTAAATATCATTGCTATTTCCAGTTATCAAGTTGCTGGCACTGAACACAGAAACACCGCTTTCAGTCTGCTTAATCTTTACATCGATATTTTCAGCAAGCGTAACTTGGCTAATAACAGCTTTGGAATCGTTAGCAGGAACACTATCTGTATATGTCTTGATCGCTGTTCCATCCTGCTCAATAGAGATAGTAACTCCAACGTCAGAAGAACCTGAGTTATACAGGACAACAGTAACATCCTCAATTGCACCAGATGTTGTTGAGGTCTGATGAACCGTAGTGTACGTTGCGTCAAGCGCAATGTCTTCGTGCGAACCATATGTTGCTCCACTAAGGAGGACTTTTGCGTAAGTTGCCATAATAAGACCCTGTGTTATAGGGTTATAAATTTCATTTTGTTATCTGTTCGTGAGCTTGCTCGCCCCACTTGAGATTGTCTACAACGTCGTACTTTCCAGCTTCCTCATCTGTTAGGTCTGCTATTTCAGCCTCTATGGTGTCAGAAGCAGAACGTAATTTCTTGATGGTATCCCACAAAACCTCCATGCCGTCTAGCTTGTCTTGCTCTTCTTTTGTCAAGGAGTTATTGCCCAGCTTTTTGCCACTCATGTCTGCTGCAAATACAAGCATGTTCACCTGCTTCCATATCGGAGCTATGTCTAGTATTCGTTTACTCGCTTCGGCCTTTATCTCAGCTACCTTCCTTGCAATATTTCCGTAATCAGGAGCATGAGCAGCAATAATGGATTTTATTGTTTCCGTGTGCTGATAAATATCACCCTCTAGCGTAACTGTGTTGGGCCGTCTTGAAGAGTACCCAACCACAAGCGGTTCTTGCACTTTAGCAGCAATAAGTTCATCTCTAAGCTGGCTAGTGACGATTGGCCCCGAAGTGTTAAAAATTTGCTTCATACTATTTCCACTCCATAGTTAACTCTGTACCTATACCCAATATGCTGCTTGTGCTTCTCATGACAAGTGTTACCGACTCTCCCGCAACCAAATTGGCATTTAGATAATCCGAGATGTCAACCTTGTTTATTGCGTAATTACCTGCAACTGAGGTAAACGTGCGACCAGTTTCATTGGTATAATTGGTGGTGTGCAACTCGTCTTGCGCACCTCCAGAGCTTTGTAATTCATAAGACTTTTGGCCTGAGGTATTTGTGTAGCAAACTAAATAAGCAGAGGTAAATTCTGTCCACGCATCAGGAACGAAGAAATTAGCCGCTACGTAGTAGTTGTTGGCCCAATAGTAGTATTTAGTATAACTATTATTGACTGATCCAAAATTAGCAACAGCAACACTTACCGCCTCGATCCCTACCGTCATGTAGTGAGTCAGATCAGCAGTTTTTGCGTAGGCTGATAGGTTTACAGCAGCAGAAGAAGAAGATGAAGACGCTTTTATCAGCATCTCTGCTTCAACAGGATTGAAAGACCCTCCTCCTCCTCCTGCCAGAGCTGCGATTGCCTGTGAGACACGTTGAGCTGTCCAGATCCGCTCATCAGTTGCCGTTCCTGCTTCTGCATCTGATTGACTAACAACAGCAGGATTCACTTCGGCACCGTCTGCTACGCCCAAAATAGAACGCGCCTCCGAAGCCGATAGGATCTCAGGGGTTCCTGTACCTGTGGTGCTTCTACCAAAGAAGGAATCCGTACTTATATCTGCCATCTTTGACAGCGATACAGCACCATTTGCAATCGTGAGCGCGGTATTACCAGAAACGTCTCCTGTATGGGTAGCGTTCGTTACAAGCCCGTTTAGCTTGGTCTCAAGGGAGTCGGTAAAAGCGTTGGTGTCTGCGTTAGATTCATACTTGACCTTTACCGAGGCTGCCGATTCGTAACTACCAATGATCTTGCGCCAAAAGCCTGTGCTTCCCGATTGGTCGCCTGGAGCTTCGTCACCACTTGTGGCAGTAGAATCATAGAAGTAATCCGCTGTCTCGTCCTCAACGTATCGCCTTTCTTTGTCTGTAAGATTCGCTTCTGATAGTGCTATTAGCTGAGTTGTGCTTTGCAGGGGGTCTCCGTAATGAGTAGCGTCAATAGCACCCAGCTTCGCCTTTTCTGAATCGGTATAGGCATTTGTATTAGCCTCAGCCTCATACGATGTCTTTATTTCCGCGCCTGTCTGATCGGCTGTTGCGCCCGACTCTATACCTGTTAACTTCGTTTTCTCTGCGTCAGAAAACTCGTTTGTGTCGGCGTTCGCCTCGTATGCAGTCTTAATTTCTGCGTCAGACTGATCAGCCGTTGCGCTCGATTCAATTGCATTTAGCTTTGAATGATCAGTATCAGTAAAGACATTTGAATCCGTTGCGGACTCAACAAGCGCCCTAATCTCGGATGCCGTCTGGTCAGCCGTTGCTGCGCTTTCAATGCCATCCAGTTTGGTATGATCGGCGTTGGTAAAGACGTTGGAATCCGTTGCACTCTCAACAAGAGCGCGTATCTCAGCCGCACTTTGGTCGGCGGTTGCACCATTTTCAACGCCAATAATCGTTCGGACTTCGGCTGCCGTCAAGTTCTTTGCATCGCCTGTCCCTGCGCCTGAGGTACGACCCTTGATCGTGTCCTGTGGCATGTGGGCAAGTTTCGCGTTTGTCACCGCCTCATCAGCAATCGTAAGGCTTGCACTTCCTGTAACGTCGCCTGTATGTGTGGCGTTTGTGTTTTTAGCAGTGTTTGCCGTGACACTAGAGTTATTAGAGACCTCCGTATCAAAGTCTGTGATCTCTGTTGCAACGTGTGTATGCGCTGATGCCGTAAACTCAGTAGGCTTGCCCGTTACATTGGCCCACGTTGGAGCGATGGCTGCGTTGTGCGCCGTGACAGCAGACTCGCCCACCGTCGTAATGTTTGACGTACCCGCCCATGTAGCCAGGTTATCTAGCGTAACCTCTTGCAACACGTTAGCCCACGTAATATGAGCCAAGCTTGAACCGCTATACACAAGAAGAGTGTCCGTAGAATCTAGCTCGGTAACAGTAGCCGAGGGGTTTGCACCTGTAGCATCTCCCAGAAGGGCGCTCAGTGCTTGATCAATCGCTGCTCCTGTATGTTGGCTATTAAAATAATCAGGCATCGGCGTACACTATCCATGATTTTCCATCAGACGTTACGATTTCGTCACTAGCATTTGATGGTGAGTAAAACTCAATAATAAGTATCTCAAAATAATTTGTATTTGTCCCAGATGGTGCAAAATAGGCTCGCGTAGTACCTGATTCCCCAAAATAGGCAGACGTTATCCCTGACTCAGCAAAGTATGATGAGGTGGTGGTGGTCATGAAATAGCCTCTATATCACGTATCCTTAATCGCAATGGCGCTCCACTTCGTTCGTCAGGAAGGATTGTAACGGGGTTTGTGGAGTTTTTGTCAGCAATAACCTCGTAGTGATACGTAGTACCCTCTGTCGCCAAAGAGAAGTCGCAAGCAATAAACATCTCAACACCTGCTGCCGTACCCGCTTTGCTTCCAAGCTGAATGGTTGTACCACCTGCTTCGGGGGTTACATAAAAACCCACCGTAAGACCCACAAGGCTCTCTATGGGTGTAAAATAAAATGAGCGTAAAGCGTTTTCGTTAACCGTAACCATTATATCACTGGTTGTTGAATGGTGACAGACCTACGGGGCCATGCAAAGCGTATGTAGGCATTTCGTATTTTTAGATAGGCTTCCATAAGGCGACTGCGATCAAAATTTAACATTCTGAGCTTGTTGCTGATCACATCAGAGGAAACCTTAGCGTTGTTTAGCGCCACCTGAGACTGTTCAGAGTACAGTTTTAGGTCTTCGCTATGCTTCTGAAGCGTGGCTTGGTATTGAGCTACAAGGGCTTCCATAGATCTTGCTGCATTTACGACAGCCACTTCTGTAGACTGAGACGCGGTTTGTTGCGCCTCCTGTCTGGCAATTTCTGCTGCAAAACGACTTCTCTCAATCGTTGCCTGATAAACAGCAAGATCCTCTTGGAAATCCTGCGAAGCACTCTCTACTTGGGAGCGAAACCTGGAAATATCTACTTCGCTTTCAGCACCAAAGAGTTGGATACTACGATCCAGCGTCGTTGTGTAGTGCTGTAAAACAGCCTGAAGCTCAAGGTTATATAGCTCAACCTTCGCGCTGTACAAGGATAGCTGCCCAGAGTAGTTCTGTAGGGCCGTAGCAGCCGTTTCTGCCTCGTTGCGAATACTAGCTTCAGTTGATAGTTGAGCCGTGTTAGAGGCTTCCTGAGCGGTAATCTGAGCCTGTTGTAAAATACGGTCGGCTTCGCGCATGTGGTCTTGAATAGCACCACTATAGGCGTCACCACTTGACTTGAGATCTACATTGTATTTCTGAAGCTCAAGAGACAGCTTCTTCTCATACGGATCCATAGCCTTTTGATAGGCAAGTGAATACGTTTGGATCTGGCGCTCTATTTCAGAAGAGTACGTAGATACTTGCGCCTGAAAGCGCGAGAGAGACTTGTCATACTCCGTAATTTCTGCCTCTAATGCACGCGCCTTGTTCTGAACGTCAACGTCCGTTGAACTCTTGGCGTCATTAAGAGACTTCTGAAGGGTTATCCTAGCTTGTTCAACCTTTTGATTTGCATCTTGCTGATAGGCAGACAACTCCTTATTGAACTCATTAAGCTCATTCTGAATGTCCTGAGAGTAAAGCTGTAATTGTGTTGACTGTTCAATCTGCCAAGGCTCAACAGCTTTTTTGTAGTTGATCTCCCATTCTTCTTTAACCCGCGCCATCTCAGCAGAAAATGTAGATAACTGCGCTTGATAGCGCCCAAGATCAGCCTGGTAGTCTTGTACAAGCGCTTGTGCTGTTTGAATCTCATTCTGGATATTTACGTCTGTCTCAGACTTAAACATCAACGCAAGTCTATCCTGATCTAAGGAAGCCTGCTGGATAATTCGATCCGCTTCTTTAATGTGATCCTGTATAATACCCTGATGGCTTGTTTCTTTCTGTCTAGCAGAGATTTGATACTCAGAGACAAATAGCTGTTGTGCGCTTACAAGACCAGAGGTTGCGCGACTCATCTCTAGATTGAAGTTCTCAATCCTTGTCCTAACTGTTGCCTGATATTGCCCTAGCGCTTTGTCGTATCTGTTTAGCTCTTGAACATAATCCTGAAGAGCCATCTGATCGGCCGCATTTAGCGTAGCAATGTTCGACTGAACATCAGCAGTTAGTTGCGCTAAAGCGCCTTGAACAGTCCCTCTGTATGCTTCAGCGTCAGCCATGTAGTCATGGTGGGCATCATCACGTTCTGCTCTATACTCGTTTAGCTCAGTAGCAAGCTTGTTCAAGATGCTAGACATCATCTCAGGATCTTCTAACCCTTCGAACGTTGCGTACTCCGTAAAATCAAGATCCGCTGTTGCTGCCGTCATGGCAGGTGCGGTTCCTAAGTCGCCAAGCGTAGATGCAGTTAGTGTTCCGCTTGTAAGAGCTGGTATTGCTGGAGCAGTCGGTACAGCAAGCGCTGTTGTATTATTGAAATCTTTTGTGAGATCAATGGCGCTTGGTATAGCAGTAGTAATGCTTCCAATAGATCCTCCAAACGAGGCTTCTGACATTGAGGCGAGCGCAGGAAGCGTACCTATTTGTCCTGATGCAGAAAACGTCCCAATGGAGGCGTCTGTAAAAGCAATGCTTGGCTGTGCTGGGGCTGTTGGGGGGTCTAAACTCGTTACGCCATCCACTTCCTTTGTTAAATCAAGAGACGGAAGGGTTGGAACAGATAAGCTGCCCCCGAATGTCGGTTTTGTATACGCAGGAGCAGTGCCGAGAGCAGCAATGGTTGTCGCACTTACTGCGCTAGAACTTGCGCTGGTATACGAGAAGGAAGGTGCGCTAGGAGCCGTAGGTGGCGCAAGGAGTGTGCTGCCGTCATCTTCCGTTGACAGGTCAAGCGTAGGAAGCGTGGGAAGCGTAAAGCTACCACCAAAACTGGGAGCCGTGTACGTAGGAGCGCTAGGCAAGCTTGCAATCGAGGTAGAGCTAACACTAGCAGCTACTGCATCAGAGTACGAAATAGACGGGCTGCTTGGAGGCGAAGGAGGTGCAAGGGTTGTTGTACCATCGACCTTCTTCGTCAGATCAAGCGTACTGACTGTTGGCACACTTGGTTTTGAGCCTAGCGTAGGAGCTGTGTAAACGGGAGCCGTAGGGAGGTTAGCAATCGTAACGGCAGTAGGAGCTACGGCAGAAGCGGCTGAATACGATATTGAAGGAGACGCAACAGCACTTGGAGGCGAGGGCAGTGTTATGTCTGTTACCGTGTCTGCACGCGCTTTAGCCATCAAGTAATCCACGCATAACTGCGAAGCGCGGTTGATAACCAGGTCTACTACTTGAGGAGGAACCCCGCTAACCGTAGAGGCACTAATAAGAGCAGAGAAGTATTCGATACCCGTAATAATGCCACCATCAGGCAACACATGTCCCGTATTTCCTGAGACATAAAAGACGGGGTATCCATTGGTCTCGTTCGTCAGTCGATCAAGAAGAGATGCCTCAACGCGACGGGCAGGGTATCCTGCTTTATGCGCCTTTATAATTCGGACTCCTGTGAGGTCTACTCCAGTGGTTCCGTCTGGATCGGTATAGTCTGTAGCAAGTGGGAGAAGGACGTCTTCGGGTAATTCGCCAATCACCAATCGGACAGACTCATCAACATATTGTTGAAGCAATTCATCGTCACCAATTGAGCCTGCTGAAGCTTCTATGCGGTCTTTGAAAATCATCTTCTCTCTCGGAAGAGATAGTTGGGAGAGGGTGTTTTGCGCACCCTCCCCCCTCTATCAATTAGAACAGGGACTATGCAAACTTGAGGATTGCATGAGTCTCTGGCAGGTCAATACTCAAGCCACCTTCAGTAAGGATTTGATCCTGACGCGAATCAGAGTCGTTATCCTGGATGTTGGTCTTGATCATGAACTCACGGTTGTGTCCATTACCTACAAGAGGACGCCAGTTGACGTTCTCAAGGTCAATAGAAACCGCGTAATCTTCCCAAGGGCCACGAAGGAACGGTTCCATAACGAAATGGAAGTTTCCGTACATCGTTTCGATCTTGGTCACATGATGCCCAAACTTGCCTTGGATGTTCTGGATATCAAAGCGGAACTGGCTAGTGCCAGCCGTATTCGCCATGAATGTCCCTGATCCTAGCTTGTTGAACCAAGTAAGGATCTTGCGCGAGGCGAGAACCAGCTTGTTGGGGTTGTTTCCGCTTTCTGGAGAGAAGTAAGTCTCTGCCATGTCGAGGAAATCATCGTAATCACTATTGGCATAGGTAAAGTTGAACACTTGACCGTTTGCTTCTGTGTGGGTTACGATACCATGCGTGTGACGCTCTGGCCCTGAAGAACCTTCGTCTGAGCGTCCAAGTCCAAAGAGACAGGCTTTCTCAATGTCAGCCTTGTGTTCTTTGAGCTTCTTAGACCATGTGCGCTTGAACTCATCAGGCTTGCCACGATATTTCGTTGCCAGCGCTGTTCCTGAGAATACAGGGATCGCCGTCTTGAAAATCTGGCAGAAGCCTTCATTGTCGTACATCTCATCTTTCCAAGCCGTAGGTGCGCCTGTTGCTTCCGCAAAGGCTGACCCAATGATTTCGATGTCCGCATTGTCAGCGAAAGCAACGGTAGCGGAAAAGAGAGGTGTCAGATCCAGTTCTGCTGCCGAAGACGAATCTGCGGTGAGATCAGGGTTCTGAGTGACTTTGAAGTGACGTACTGTACCTGTCGTATCCTGCAAAGCAACAATTTGCCCCGCAAGAACGAAGTTAGGCACTACAGGAGTAGACACGTTGCGACCATAGACATCGTAATCCGAGTCTACTTTTGCCATGTTCGCTTTTTCTGTACCGTTTGTGTACGCAGCAGAAGAGACGGCGCCTTTCAGCTTCATCGTTCTGCGTTGCCACTGGTGACGCTCTTCGAGCATCTTAAAGACCGCATCATCAGTAGGCTTTTTGGCTACTTTTTGTAGATACGTAAAAAAGGGAGATTCAGTTGGAGCCAGTTCTGCGACAGAACCACCGAAATTAAATTCGCGGCGATTGTTGTCAATGCTGACGCCCTGAACCGCACTACCTTGTGGAGAGTATTCAGGCATTGTATTATGCGATTTTGACCTATATGGTCAGGTTAGAAGGCGCTATTTTCCTTCTCCATCGCAAGAATCTCACCCATGATCGACTGCTCAACACTGCGCTGTGGAGGCGCGGAGCCTCCTGCGGTAGCTGCTGGAAGAGGAAAGACGGGCTTCTGAGCGCCACTTGGCTGCGCGGGTTGCGCATACTGTTGTGGAGCTTGTGCAGGAGCCGCCTGCTGGTTCTTCATCCTATGCAGTTGAACAATGTCATCTGGGGTAATCTGGTAATTAGACGCCCAGTTCATGACTTCATTTGTTTGCTCTGGAGAAAGACCCCTTTCCATAAACGAGTTTTGAACGGATGCACGTTGAGCATACATGGCCTGAGCTTCTTTCTGCTGGGCTATGGTGTGCTGAAGAGGTGCTACCGTCGCCATTAGATCTGCATGCTGCTTTTGCATCATATACCGATTCATCTCTGATCGGTGCATTTCTAGGGCTTCTCGATGCTTCCAAGAGTCAGATCCTGGCTCCATGAAGGCATCGTGGTCGCTATATGAAGAAGGTCGTTCAGGGGGTGTTGGCTCCTGTGGCATATCAAAGGATTCAACCGCACCTGCTCCCACCCCAGGAAGCTGCGCGTTGGAACCGTTGCCAGAAAGCGACTGCTCGACCGCCGTTAGCACCTGTTCTGCTGCCTGTGGATTGCTTTGTACGGCTCTCCAGATGGCGTTAGCATCTTCAGATGATGTTCGGTATGTGTCAAACTCGCTTTGCAGGCTATCGTATTTAGCCTGCCAATCACGGACACGTTGCTCTTCTGGAGAGATTTGCTGCGCTTGCTGCGGAACCTCTCCTGCTTCGGGCATTGGTTGAGGCGCTTCTTCCTGATTTGCTTCAGGAAAAACGCTCTCAAAAGCTGACGGGCCTTCGTCTACACCTTCTTGGATGTAAGCAAAGGGATCCGCGACGCCTTCCGTTGTATGTTCAGTGGGTGTTTCCATGTTCACCTGTCTAAATATATGTACAGTTATATCAAATCGTCAAGGGTAGTATGCTTGACTCTTCTTTTCTTTTCATTTGAAGCTCGTCTTGCAATCGGGCTTCATAAAGCTGCCCAGCACCTTTTGCTTTTAAGGTGACGGCATTAAGATCTGTTTTGCGCTTCTCTAGCTCTAGACGCTCTAGGGCATGTAGTTTCTCTCTAGATGCGGTCTGCAAGTCACCTTGTAGGTTCTTGATTTGATCCTGTGCGCCTTGAAGCTCTTGCTCTAGCTGGCCTATGCGCCCTGTGCGCTCGATAACCCCTTCTGCATCGGCAACATCGGTCTTTTTAAGCACTTCGTACTGGTCGATAATGCCCATTTGGAAGAGTTGCATGTAGTATTCAAGGAGCGCCCAACGGTTTGAAGGCATCGTTGAACCCGCTACAATGCGCACATCGTACTGCCCAAGAGACAAATCATTCATTCGGGCAGCTTCACCCGACTGATCATCATAGCTCCACTGGTTAACTACCGTCTCACGAACGCTGTTGTTGGCATCTAGGAGGCGAATAACGCGCTCGTCCGTGTAAATGAACTGCGCAAAATCAAGTCCTACGCGCCCAAGCTGGGCTAAAGCGTCTTCAATATCGTCAAGCTTGCTTTTGATACGGCGCTGTCCGTACTCATCCATGGCAAGCGTACCCTTGTACGTCTGTGGTGCGCCCGAAGGATCGCCCTGCTGGGTAGAGAAAATGCCCAATTCACGCTCAATCTGCCCTTTTAGCTCTGAAAAGTACATGAACAAGCCCTGAGGTACGGGCAAGGGGCTGACAATGGTGGGCTGGCCCATCTCGGCGTCGTACTCAATGAGGGCAGCACCACTCTTGGCAAACTCCATTTGCACCTGCTCATGGTCTACACTACCGCGAGGTACAAGCGCCTTGACGTTCGTGCTGTTGGCCAGGTTGGCAATGATCTGGCTGTGGAGCTTATTGATTGACTGCTGAATGGGCGTGACGAACTCCACATCACTCATCGGATACACATTGCGATCCCAACGACAGTTAAACGGCACAATGGGGTAATGCTTCGTGGGCAAGTAGCCCCGATAGTACAGTTGGTTGCCAATCGTAATCACATAAAGGATACGATTCTGAGGCGTAGGGCGTGCTTCTATGCGCCTATCATCTATTAGCGCCTCATGCGTTGTTAGAGCAAGGATTATTTGCTCTTGGCTTTCTGGATCTGTGTAGACGAAGACGTTTTCTTGTTCGGTAGGCTGAGACTGCTGTATGAGAGCCAATCCTTGTTCTGCACTATCTCCGACGAAATACTGTCGCTGTCCGTCGGGAGTCTGAATGATGACTGCGGGATTTTGGAGGTACTGCTCATACGCTTCTGGGAGGAGGATTTTTTCCTCCCCCGTATCTCTTTCAAAAACATGGACATATCTAATTTTAATTCGTGAGTAGCGCGTAAGCACTTTGTAACGATTATGATGCTGGTCAACAACATTGTCATACATGCTATTTCCGTTACCACGAAAAGCGCTTGATTGCTCATATTCATCCTCCTGAGATGTCTGTGCAAGGGGTAGTATCTTTTTGGCATCGGGCCACAAAGAGAGAATCTTCTCCCCCGTCATGACTTCACTCGTCAACACATGTGAGGCGTCGCGCCATAGGCGGTCGCGGCTATTAGGGTCGGGAAACACTTTGAGGCCATCTACACTGCGATACCGCACCGCACCCTTGCCAAAGTTCTCCTCAGGGTCGATATAGGCCATCATGCACCCACGACCCACCTGATAGTAGTCGTAGAGCGTTTCTTTTAAAGAGGCATCACCACGGCTTTTATACCAATCGTGGGCGAAAATGTCAGATATGGCTTTTGCCGTACCTACATCGGAGTCCTCTTCGGCGGTAGCTTGGAATCCTGGGCTATTGGCGGTGAGCATGGCTACTGCTTGCTCTAATGCAGGCCATAGCACGTTAATAGGGATAGCTGCTTGCCCTCTTTCGCCCAGCGCTCGAACCTGCTCGCTTGTGTACTGGATATTATGCACAAAAGCCTTTGAGTCCATCCCTTTCTGGATGAAATCAGCAGCAGCATCGCTGTAGTGCCTAAACAGGGTTTCCGTTAGCTCAACATCTGGATCTGTGCTTGTATCGCCAGCGGTATCCTCAACATTGAGCGTAACCATCTCATGTGTTGATGGATCAAATACATCTCCTGTAACACTCATACTATTTCCCAATCTAATGTCGTAGTCGGCTTTTTACGTGTACGTACAAATGTACGGTTAGGGTCAGGGTCTTGCAACGAAACATCATGAAATGGTAGATATATCCCTTTCACAGCATAGAAATATCCATCAATCGTATCGTCATGCTTGGCTCTGGGAAACATAAGAAGCTCGTCTTTGAAGGTTTCCATGCCATTAAGAATGTTCTTGCGCAAGTGGACGCGCTTACGCGCAAAAGCAGGTTGTAGTCCCTCTAAGCGCTCTGTTTTCCCTTTTCTAGGGTTATTTTTTATGGATATGCCAGGTATATATCGCTCTCTAGCTTTGCGTATATAGTCGGCAATCATGCTCTGGTAGGCTACAGATTCGATCTGAGTCTTCAGTGGGTTGTATTTATCAAACCACTCGATGATTGAATCCCCTACATCAATAGGTTTCATGCGCTTTCTAAGGTAATCCACGCAGTAGATATTGCGCATAGCGTCTACGGCAATGACAAAAATGACCGTATAATCAGCCGTAGCACTAAGGCTGGAGGCGGGGTCAACACCCATGAACGTATTTACGGGAACGCGCCGTCCATCTGCCATATCCAGGTAAGCACTACCCATATTATCGCGCTTGAAGTCGCCCTCCCAATACTGTAGGTACTCATCCTTAAAGAGCTGGTCTTCATCACCGACAACTTCGCACTGATACTCGCGGTAAAAGGCGCTCACGCGACCAATAGAGACGAGATCGCTCTTTGTGCGGTGTAGCTTGTCGAGCGACATGACTTCGGGCCACAGGGCCGTCTCGTTGCCCTCATCATCTGTGTTGATCGCTTTATAGTGCAGCGTTGTCCACTCGCTCATCTCTTTGAGCTTAAAGACGATGGAACGCATGAACTGAGGCGTACCAATGTTCAAGAACTTAGCATCTTTCGAGCCTGCTGGCATGAGCGTCTGGAGAAACCACGTAAGGTTGCCCTCGATAGAGGCAATACTCTTGGAATTGGTCTCGCCCTCAAGGTCATCCCCAATGATAAGATCAGGGCGCATACCGTCGATATTGATACCACGAACCTGCTGTCCCATACCCCTACACACAATAGAAGAGCCATTATCAAGCCGTATGACGTCTTGTGTCCACTGTAAGGCGTTCTGAGAGCCGTGGTATCCAAAGAGTGAACGGAAGTGCGGGTTGAACTCTAAGACGTTCTTGACCGTCGTGAGCGTGTTTATAGAGTGACCACGCGAAGCAGAAGTGAGGAGGATAACATGGGGTTCGGGCCTCTTGCCTAGTCGTAGGTCTTCGCAGAAGAGGTGATCAATGATGCGTAGGATCGCTGCCACCGTTGTCTTGGCGTGACCACGCGGGGCAAGGATGTTAAGAAGCCTGATGTCCTCATCAATAAGGTGATCGCGGATCTCTTTGTGAAACACAGGGCTGGTTTCATTAAAAATACGGGGCATAGTAGCCTTGCCCATAAACAATGGGTCTTCAATACAGCGCCTGAAGACGTCTTGCTTGCTCATCGCGCCCCCTCTTACCGCCTATTGGTGGGTTTTACCGTTCCATGAGTGGGGCGACCAATCGTATTACTGGAAACAACAGGTTTGTCAGCCATCAGTTTGGAAGGATAAGGTTGGATTTGGGCTTCTTAGGGCCATACTGCTCTTGAACCATGTCCATAAAACCGCTTACCGAGCGATTCCAGGACTGAGAGGCTTCATTCTCGTCTTTACCGCTACCCGAAATACAGTTGCACGTAATAGAAACACCCTCGTCTGTGTGCGAGACTAGCGCTTTTTGGCTGCATAAAGGGCATCTTGCTGGAGGAACAATGATCATAAGTAGTAATCCTGCTCTTTTTGGTTTGCGCTTTTGTACTCACCACACCAATCATCATCCGAAACACGCGGATAGGTGTGTATGAACTCATCTTTAGCGTGCAAGTCGAGTATCATAGGAGGAAACCTGCGACAGACAAGCACACGCTGCTTGGAGTATTTCATCGTCTTTATGCCACGCATAACGCAGCTAGAACATGTCTCTTTAGCCAATTACTTAGCCGAAGTCTTGTTCTTAACACCTACGCTCTTCGCCTTGCTGGCCCTCGCTTTCGTCTTCTTCGGCGCTTTCTTTGGGGCTTTAACGCTCTTCTCGGCACTGGGCATGGAGGGCGAAAAGGAGGCTTTTACCGATTGCACATCCATACGACCACTATAAATCTCGTTTTTAGCCCAGGTAGCTCGGTCTTTGGGTACAGGAATGCTGTTTAGGCGCTCTTTCTTGCTCTCAGTAACCGTATAAACATCAAAACCGCCACGGACAGGCTGTAGTAGGACTTTCATTGTTCAATCTCAGTGGATTCTGTGGAAAATGGCATAATCTTAGGAGCGCTAACAGGCTCAAGGATATGATCCCAAGAGACACCCCCCTCAAGAGTCGTAGTCGTTACGCTCTTATCAGGCATCAAATCAAGCATGTCGATGAACTTGGAGTTGGCCTTCTCAGCAACACCAAGCTGGCCCTCATCCAATGCTGAGTCAATAATGCGCTGGTGCTGGCTGATAACGTGTTCAGGCGTTACGCCATGGTCTTTCATCAGCTTTTTAAGCTCAGTCTTTAGCATAGTCTTTGCCTCATGGGTCTTTAGCATGCGCTTAAATGACGCACTGGGAGCAGGAGCATCAGGACGGTATAGCTCACCAACGCTGACCATCTGCTCTTCGCTGATGACACCCTGTTGTGTGATATAAAAGAACGCATACCGCTTCATAGCCTTCTTGAAAGACGTTTTTTGAACCTCATACTGGCTTGTCCTCTTTGGAGCATGCCAGCAAAAGACTCCCGCCTTCAAAAAATCTAAAAAATTTAATTTTTGGGTAGTACCCAATGACCAACGCCTGCAATACGGCAATATGTACTCCCTACGCCCCTTTGCATACGGGCCATTTACACGAACAATGACAGCTACAAAACCATCATCGGAAAGGATGTACTCTCCCGCCTTCATGTCAGGGCGAACACCGCTGTATGACAACCCCTGTTCATCCGCTTCAACGCGTGTGTAAACAGGCCACTTACGACGCTCTTTGACACCCAATGAATCCGTGATGTTACGTTCAATCCAATGCAATCTATCTACCTACCCTCATTAGAATTACTTCGGCAATTGATTGGGGTGCGAACAGCGCCCCAATGGATGTAAATCTTCCCCTGCGAGCCGTGGCGAGCAGGTTCTGGATTCCTCAAAAAAAACCCGCCTTTCATATCAACGACGTACTTAATAGATACAAAAATGCCATAAGGGTGATTGGGGTGGTCAAGGCCCAAAAAAACTTCTAATTGCTCTATAGTATCGCTCTATAGCCCTTTCATGATTACTCAGGCATACGACTGTTGAACAAAGAGCTTTTTGGTCTGGAAAAGATGCCTCGGGTGGGGTCTGCCCTGCCGTCATAAGCATGCAAGCTATTACCCTTGCTTCTCCACTCTTCATTCCGTTTGCAGCGCCTTTGTTTTCCATTAGGCAACTATCACGCGACAAACACCTTCAAGGAGCAATGTCACCCAACCCCGCCACTCTAAGTAATGGGCAAAGAGCTTTGACGGCGGGGTTGGACAGACAAACACAATGTACATATGATTATACACTTGCGCAATAGTGCGTTACCTACTAATTTCAGACGCAGTAGAGAAGGGGGATATACCAGCATATCACGAGGTTTAAATGGAGGCATCGGTACCCTCTTTTACGTTGAGTTTTCGTTCTCAGCCATACGGTGACGTAAGAAAGACGCGCATCCCCGCAGTGCGTAGAGCTTCGTCATACAGAGTGCCATACGGATAGCGTATAGCGTCGCGAGCGCTCCAGAGCGAGTACGCGAAGCGCGTCCTCTCTCCGTCGCTATGGCGACGCGCGGTTGGTTGGCGAGCTTGCCCTCTCGTTTAAGATCGATTTTTAATTCCGAACGTCGTATCAAACAGGCAGAGGTGCCAAATTACCATGGAGAACACTCCAAACTTCAGTAGAAACGCGAAAGTCACAGCCACCGTACAGTTCTGTGAGATTCAGCAGAGAAAGTCAGGCCCCGATCAAGTCATCTGGACAACGATCCCGAAAAAGGACACTCAAGCCATTCGAGAATCAGTTGATTGGGCGCGTAAAGACGGTGAGACAGACCAGGCTCATGGCGAGAGATGCGAGAAAGCCCTGGCAAAGGCGCATTCTGAAACAGACTCTGGCTACCGTGACGTGATCCGAGAGCATGGTTCCAGAGGCCGTGTGTGTGTACGGGTATGGTTCGATGACCCCAAGGATCGTGAGGCAGCCTTGAAGGAGCTGATCTTAGGCGCTAATGCCTGTCGTCATTATGGGGCCTGGATGCAAATTCCAACCCTAGAAGGCACAGTAGTTACCGAGAACCATAGGCTCAATCGTAAAGGCAAGCCAAATGGAGAGATCTCCTATTCCATACGGTGGCGTCAATCCGATTACTGCTCATAACTCCAGCCTCCATGCCTGGCGCATTATGCACTGCGCTAGGGCATGGGGCAGTCATGGCGCTAACCGCGCTCTGAAGGCAGGGCTTCCGAGGCTCCCTTATGCAGAGGCATTAGGCCTTAGGGCCTGGAAACAAGGAATAACTATCAAATAACGTAACAGCCTACGGCAATGCACAAAACAAACAAAATAACAACGACCAGCATCATGCTGGCTCCATGCGTAATGGTTAGAGGCTGCGAAGCCTACACCAGTGATGTAAGCGAAGCTCAGTACTTCGTAATACAGATTACAGATCGTACTGGCTTAGAGATTGACAATAGCTTTGATCTTCGCATCGAGGATGAAGTCGAAGCCTATAGCGTAGTTGGCGTGCTGCTAAAACTAGCAGGTAATGCCGAATACATAAACCTAACCAGTTCACTTAGCGTCGATGAAATGGGCGTCTATTCAGAGTACTGGGCTTGATCTAAAAGCTATTAAGCACACAAAGAGTTGTGCTTCCCTTACTCCCCACCTTTTAGGTGTCAAAAGCAAACAAAAAGGGTTTGCACGAGGCATCTGGGGAGTAGGGGTTTGTTCATTATACCATATCAACCAAAGAGG
>ERZ1046740.232-NODE-232-length-49006-cov-6.225184_pt1 | contig 49006 bp, 45 predicted proteins | sample MGYA00383093_ERZ1046740 | MGnify/ENA primary metagenome ERZ1046740 (study PRJEB29581, sample SAMEA5548363) | metagenome | biome: marine; feature: coastal; material: water | depth 25 m | study: Short-term variability in the microbial, nano- and picoplankton... | reverse complement strand
TACCATTTTGTGTGTCGGTTACGTAAGCTTCTTTATTTGGAAGAATTTTATACCAAGCTTTTGTTTTCCAACTGCCGCCAATTTCTAAATACCGAATAGCTACCCAAACAGTTTGATGGCATTTATTTTTAAAATTTATTTTATAACGGTCTTCTTTTTTTCTGTATTTGTCACTCTCTTTTTTAACTAAAACACCATTTACCCAGGTTTCTTTATCAATTAATTTTTTAGAACTATTACGTATGTATTTTATGGTTTTTTCTAATTTACCTTCATTGTAATGCTTTTCAGCTGTAAGGTATTTTCCATCATCTAAATAAATAATACCATGCTTAACCGTTTTAATTAGTTCATTATGTTCATAAATTTTATATTTTTCAGGTGTTTCATAAAAGTTATAACTAATTGTTTTTCCGTGTCTTTCCCCATTTTCGTAATTAATTGTTCTATATAATTTGTGTTTTTCAGAATGGATATTGGTTCCGTATTCTTTCCATTCACCATGTTTTTTTTCATTTACATATTTTCCTTCTTCATCTATGTTTCCATAGCTGTCGTAAATTTTCCAATAGCCAGATATTTTACCATTTTCATAAAAACCTTCTTCATTTAATTGATTTTTATAAGTATCGTAATCTTTATAGGCTCCGTGTTTTTTACCAAGTTTATAGGTTGTTAATTCACTTAATTTTCCATTTCTATATTCTTTAAAAACACCGTTTTTAATGCCGTTTAGTCTATTACCAGTTTCGGAAAGTTTTCCGTCTTTGTCATAAACTTTAAATTCGCCATTTACTTCGTCTTCTGAAAAGGTTCCTATTCCAGCAAGTTGCCCGTTTTCATGATATTGTTTTTGTAATCCGTGTTTTTTGCCATTCAGTAGAATAAATTCCTCTTCTATGTTTCCATTACGGTAGTATTTATTTTCGTTCCAAAGCCCAATTTTTTCACCATTTTTATAAACACCTTTCTCTTCTAGTTTTCCATCATCGTTATTTTTAATAAATTCACCGTCTGGTTTTCCATTCTTTGCTATGCCTTTTGCTCGTAATTTCCCATTTTCAAGGTAAGAAACGAAATTACCATGTTCTAAACCATTTTTATAGTTTCCAATAAATTCAATCTTTCCATTTTCAAAATAACCTTTAAACTCTCCATTTTCATTTCCATTTTTATAATTTTCAATACCTTCTAATTGTCCATTTTCATAAAAGTATTTTTGCGATCCATGTTCTTTTCCATCTACATAATTTTTGATACTTTCTAATTCACCATTTTCATAATAGATTTTCCATTTTCCATCTTTTTTTTCGTTTTTAAAATTTCCAAATCCCTTTAATTGACCGCTATCGTAATATGTTTTGTGCTCTTTTTTTTGAGCGTTTGAAAATTGTGTAAATAAACTTATGAGTAGAATTATTGTGATTTTTTTCATTTATTTTTATGGTTTTTATTCAAGGTTAGGAAACTTCAACTTCCCATTCTTCAAATGGTGGTTCAACTTTGTAATTACTATCAATACACTGTCTAATTTGCTGTGCAGCTCGTTTCATGGCGTATTCATTATTCATAATATTTCCATTTTCATCCATTTTAATATTGTTCATGTAAATGGTGAAAATATTTCCTACACTGGTTGCTTCATACATTAATTCTTCTCTATAATCAACAGGAATATTTAATATATCACCAACTAAAAAAGGCAGTGTTCCATTGGTGTAATAATAGATAAAAAGTCTGAAATGTTTTTTGAGGTTGTTACTAAGATTCAAAATATTTAATATAAACAGGATTTTTAAGTATAATTTATAAAACTACATATATTTTTTTTAATTATCAATACTCAGGTTGAGCATTTTATGTCAATATTATAATACTTTTAACTTGTTATATCGTATTTACTTATTGTATGTTTGAAACTTTAAGAATCTTAAAAATATTGTGTGTGGATATTTGTTAATATGAAATCTCTGGTAAAATGGTTAATTTAATATGAAGTTGCTCTTAATTTTTTCGAATTTCAAGAAGGGATAACCATATTTAATTATAATAAATAAAAACTAATCCACTGTGGGGAATGAATTTGGTCATCCCTAATTTAATTGATATTTGGTTATTACTATATATAAAGGTATGATGAAATTACTAAAATTACAACTTGGGGAAGCGTTAATATTTATTACTAAACAAAAAATGATAAAATGTAAAAATCTTAAAAAATAAATTAGAGTTCACGTTTTATGAATTTTTCTATTGTCTAAATTAATCTTGATAAGATTACCAGAGTGTATTAAAACTTAAAAACTTCTCCTTCTGCTGCTAGAAATGTATTTTTAAAAATTTGTTTTGCTTCTAATAGAAAAGCTTCTTTGTTTTTATATCTTCCACTATAATGTCCAATAATTAGTTTATTTACATTAGCTTTTTCTGCAATTTTAGCTGCTTGTAGCGCTGTGGAGTGTTGTGTTTTTGTTGCTAAAACTTCTCTGTCTGATAAAAAGGTAGTTTCATGGTAAAGGCAATCTACATTTTTAATAATAGGGATAATATCAGGGAAATAAGCAGTATCGCTACAATAAGCGTAACTTTTTGGCTTTGGAGGGTTTAAGGTAAGAGCTTTGTTTTTAATAATTTCACCATTCTCTAGTTTAAAATCTCTCCCATTTTTTAGGTTTTGATAATCGCAAATTTCAATTTCTTTATATTTTGAGATTTCAGACATATTTAATTTTCGTTCACCTAATTTTTCTCTAAAAATAAAACCATTTGTGTAAATTCTATGCTTTAAGGGAATAGTATAGACCTCTACCTTTTCATCATCAAAAATTAATTCACTTTTATCAGATGATAATTCATGAAAAATTAGCGGGTAATTTGTCCATGAATTGGAAAGTTTAAGTTGTAATGTTATAATTTCTTTTAAACCTTTGGGACCATATATATGTAACTCACTATTTCTGTTTAGTAGCCTAAATGTTGAAACTAAACCAACCAATCCAAAAAAGTGATCTCCGTGAAGGTGAGATATAAAAATATTTTTAATTTTTGAAAATTTAACATGGTATTTGCGTAATTGTACCTGTGTGCCTTCACCGCAGTCAATTAAAAAATAATGGTTTTTAATTTCTAAAAGCTGAGCAGTAGGATAGGCATTAACTCTTGGAGTAGCAGAGTTACAACCCAATATAGTGAGTTTTACACTCATCTAATAACGAGTCTTTTGGAGACAATTTCATTTTCCGATTTCAAGGTGTAAATGTACATTCCTTTCGTTAAATTGTCTCTCATAAATGGAAGGGCGTTCCGTCCGATTTTAGTGGTCAATTGTTCTTTATAAATTGTTGTACCTAATAAATTTTTAATATTGAATTCAATCTGCTGATGTTTAGATGATTTAAAGCTGATTTGAGTTTTACTGTTAAATGGATTTGGATATGCTGAAACTGAGGTTAATGTATGAGAATTAGGTTTCTCACCCGAATCCATATCTTTTTTGTTCTCTGTTTGTTGAGCTAACAAAAGCGAACTACAAAAAACAAAAAATAATAAAAGTAATTTTTTCATCAATATTTAACTGGTTTTAAAATCCTAATTCGCGTTCAATTATTTCCATTTCAATGATATCTTCAGCTTCATTTATTGTCGGTGTTACTGACAACTCATCTGGAACAGAATCAATATCATTAATTTTACAAACTACTACAAAACTTGTGCCGTTGTTTTTATGTTTAGTATTTAAATTTAAAAATAAATTCAAATCTTCAGTTTTAATAGTACTATTTCCTGAAAAATCAAGAATTAAATTTTCTCCTTTAAATTCACTAAATATGTTATTTAAATTTACTAAAAAATTATTGACTGACAAAATTTCAGGAGTAATTATAGTATATTTTACTTGTTTATCTGTTTTCATAATTTACTTATGTTCAATTTGTTGGGCTAATAAATAAATAACAGCCATTCTTATTGCTACACCATTTTCAACCTGATTTAATATTATAGATTGATCGGCATCAGCGACATCACTTGTTAATTCTACACCACGATTTATTGGGCCTGGATGCATAATAACGATTTTTTTACTTAGTGAATTTAGAAGTTTTTTATTTATTCCAAAAAGTTGAGCGTATTCTCTTGTTGATGGGAAATAGTTTATAGCCATTCGTTCGTTTTGAACTCGCAGTACATTTGCTACGTCACACCATTCCAGTGCTTTTTTAATATTATATTCAATGCCAACTCCTAAACTTTCAATATATTTTGGAATCAATGTTTTAGGTCCGCAAACTTTAACTTCTGCTCCTTGTAATTTTAATGCATAAATATTTGATAAGGCCACCCGTGAATGTAAAATATCTCCTACAATTATAATTTTTTTACCTTCAACACTTCCTAATTTTTCACGAATGGAGTAGGAATCTAAAAGTGCTTGTGTTGGATGCTCATGCGTACCATCACCTGCGTTCACAATTTTAGCATTTACATGTTTCGATAAAAAATCGCAAGCACCTACATTAGGGTGACGCATAACAACAATGTCAACTTTCATTGATAAAATGTTGTTAGTTGTATCAATTAAAGTTTCTCCCTTTTTTACTGAAGATTGACTTGCAGAAAAATTAATAACATCTGCTGATAATCGTTTCTCAGCCAATTCAAATGATAGCTTTGTGCGAGTGCTGTTTTCAAAAAATAAATTGGCAATGGTTATATCTCGTAATGAAGGAACTTTTTTGATTGGCCTGTTAATCACTTCTTTAAAGTGATCGGCAGTTTTAAAAATTAAATCAATATCAGCCTTATTTATATGTTTAATTCCTAATAAATGTTCTACGCTTAACTGACTCATTTTCTTAATCGTTTAAAATATATACTGCATCGTTACCATCATTTTCTTTCCAATGTACGGTAACTTTTTCTTCGTTTATTACATCTACTTGCCTTCCTCTATAATCGGGTTGAATAGGGAGATGTCTACTAAATCTTCTGTCAATTAACACTAATAATTCTACATTTAAGGGTCTTCCAAAAGATTGAATTGCTGTTAAAGCAGCTCTTATACTTCTACCTGAATAAAGTACATCATCAATAAAAACTATATTCTTATTTTCAACAACAAAATCAATATCGGTTGAATTTGCAGATAAAGGTTCATCTCTTCTTCTGAAATCATCTCGATAAAAAGTAATATCTAATTTTCCAAATTGTATTCGGTTAATTTTATATTCGTTTTTTAAAATAACCATGAGTCTCTCAGCTAAATAGATGCCTCTTGGCTGTAATCCAATTAAAACTGTATTTTCAAAATTAGTATGATTTTCTATTAACTGACAAGCCAATCTGTGCAGTATAATATCAATTTCTTTTGAGTTAAGAAGTATTTTTTTACTCATAGTTGTACCAAACATTGTTTGGAAAACAAATATAAAGTATTTTGTTAATTAATTTGTTAAAAACATTTAGAACTTAGTGCAAATTTCTATTGGAGTTCTTGTACTTTTATTCATAATAGTATTATTTATTCATAATATGTCGTTAACTCCAAAAGAAAATAATATGCCTCTTTCAAAATTTGAGTCCATGTTAAAAACCAATAATGTGTATTTTTTCGACTCGGTCGAATTTGAAGAAATCATACATTTTTACTTAGATTCCGGTAAAAATTCATTGGCAAAAAAGGCTATAAAATTAGGGTTAAAGCAACATCCTAATTCTGTAATACTGAAATTGTTAAAAGCTGAAGTGCTAATTTTTGATGGGGACTTAGAAAAAGCGTCTATTTTATTAAAGGAAATTCATGCAATTGAGCCTACTAATGATGAAGTATATATTCATCAGGCTACAATATTTTCAAAAAAAGATGATCATCAAAGTGCTATAAAATTGTTGAAAATTGCCTTAAGTTTTGCTGATGAAAAGGCTGATATTTTATCAATGATAGGTATGGAATATTTGTTTTTAGACGATTTTGATGAGGCCAGAATGAGCTTTGTAAAATGTTTGGAAGTAGATTACGAAGATTATTCTTCACTTTATAATGTAATATATTGTTTTGATATGGAAAATAAACATATGGAGGCAATAGATTATTTAAATGAATATATTGATAAAGATCCTTACAGTGAAGTTGCCTGGCATCAGTTAGGTCGCCAATATTTTGTGTTGGAGAATTATGAAGAGGCTCTGCGAGCATTTGATTATGCTGTGTTAATTGATGAATATTTTGTAGGAGGTTATCTGGAAAAAGCGAAAACCTTAGAAAAATTAAACAATTTTGAAGAAGCCATAGAAAATTATAAAATAACTATTGAGTTAGACGATCCAACTTCGTTTGCCTTTTTAAGAATTGGGGAGTGTTATGAAAAATTAAATTTACACTCATTGTCCATTCAATATTACAAAAAAGCAGTTCACGAAGACCCATTGTTAGATAAGGCCTGGATAGCAATTACCAATTTAAAAATTGATCAAAAAAAATATAGAAAAGCGCTTTACACAATTAATAGAGCTCTGGAAATTGACGAGCAAAATGCGTTATATTGGAGAAAATATGCACAGGTTAACTTAAAGCTGAATTTTTATGAAGAAGCTGCAAAAGCATTTTATAAATGTATTGAACTTCAAGATATAAATATTGAAGTATATATAGGTTTATGTGATGTTTTATGTTTTATTGGCGATTACGAAGATGCCCTTGAAGCCCTTTTGAATGCAAAGACTTTTTATTATGATTTTGCTGAAATTGAATACCGGTTATGTGGATTGTATTTTAAATTCAAAAATGTAGAAAAAGGAAAAGCTCATTTAAAGCAAGCTTTAGCTATTGATTTTGAATATCAATCTGTTTTAAAAGAACTATTTTTCGAGGTTTATAATATAGAAGAGGTGCAACAGATTATAAATAATTTCAAAGATTCTTCTATTTAAAAATACTACATTTGTTGCAAACTAAAAAAGTCAAATGCAGCAAAGAAAACTTATACATTATTTAGTAATTTCGTTAAAAGGAATGGCAATGGGAGCGGCTGATGTGGTTCCTGGTGTTTCAGGTGGTACAATAGCTTTTATTTCAGGTATTTATGAAGAATTATTAACATCAATAAGTTCTATCAATTTTAAAACACTGAAACTTTTAAAAAAGCACGGAATTAAAGAAGTTTGGAAAGTAATTAATGGTAGTTTTTTATTGTCATTATTATTAGGAATTTTTATAAGTATAGTAACATTAGCTCAACTAATTTCATGGTTACTTGAATACAAGCCAATACTACTCTGGTCTTTCTTTTTTGGATTGGTTTTAGCAAGTATTTTATATATTGGTAAACAAATAACTCATTGGAAAATTTCAACGGTGGTTTTGTTCATTATTGGTGCTTGCGTAGCTTATTATATAACAACACTTCAACCGTTGGTTACTGAAAATTCATCACCTTTATTTCTATTTTTAGCTGGCTCAATCGCAATTTGCGCAATGATTTTGCCTGGTATTTCCGGCTCGTTTATTTTAGTATTATTAGGGGCTTATAGACCTGTTTTAGAGGCCATTGATAGCAAAGACTTTAAATTGCTGGCAATTTTGGCAGCTGGAGCAATTGTTGGACTTTTATCATTCTCAAAAGTATTAAAATGGTTGTTTAACCATTACAAAAATTTAACACTCGCTGTATTAACAGGGTTTATTTTAGGCTCATTAAATAAAATATGGCCTTGGAAGAAAACCTTAACTTGGCGATTAAATTCAAAAGGAATTGAAGTTCCTTTTAATGAGCTAAGTATTTCTCCGTTTTCTTTTGAAGGAGATGCACAAATTGCTATGGCAATTGTTCTGGCAATTGTAGGCTTTATAGTAATTATTTTATTAGAAAAAATAGCTAACTTGACAAATAAAAGCTAACATGGCAAGAGACAGGAGTTTATTAGATAAATTTTTCCTTTTTATTAAGGGATTATCTATGGGAGCTGCAAATAAAGTTCCTGGAGTATCTGGTGGAACAGTATCTTTTGTTTTAGGTTTTTATGAGGAAATGATTTATTCGTTTCAAAAAATTAACTACAAAGCTTTGTTATTGCTAATAAACGGGCGATTTAAAAGTTTTTACTACTATGTAAATGGTACTTTTTTAATTTTAGTATTTGCTGGAAGTATATTCAGTTATTTTACTGTTTCACTTGTATTAGATTATTTATTAGAACATTATGAATTATATGTTTGGAGCTCTTTTTTTGGAATGATTTTGGGTTCTATTTACTATATTTCAAAAGAATTTAACGATTGGCGTACTCAAAATATTATTTCAATTGCAATTGGAGTTGTAATTGGTATAGCAATTAGTTTCATGAATCCTGCTAAGGAAAATGATAATTTATGGTTTGTTTTTGCTTGTGGAATTATTGGTGTTTCAGGAATGACACTTCCGGGATTGTCGGGTTCATTTATTCTCATTTTAATGGGGAATTATGTACTTCTTTTGGTTGATTCAGTTGCAATTTTATTTAAAACAATTACAGAAATTTTTACCGGTGATTTTAGTTTTGTTGATAGCGAGCAACGTATGAGGTATATAAAAATAATGGCAACATTCACAGGTGGTTCAGCTTTTGGTTTAATATTTATATCGCATATTCTAGGATATGTTTTAAAACGTTGGCATCAAATTGTAACAGCTATAATAATTGGATTTATTGCAGGATCTTTAGGTATTGTTTGGCCTTGGAAAAAAGAAATTTATAAGTATCAGGATGGAGTTGTTTTATTAGATACAAATGGTGATAAAGTAATTGAAAATTATACAAGATATTTTCCTGATTTTTCATTTACAGAAACTTGGATAGCAATTTTTTATGTACTCATAGGTTTAGGGGTAATTTTGTTAATTGATTTATATGGAGCAGAGCGCAAAGAATACACAAATGAATAATAGATTAAAATTTGGGTTGTTAGGTAAGAATATAGCTTATTCATTTTCTAAAAAATATTTCACCAAAAAATTCGAAAAATTGGATTTAACCAATTTAAAATATATGAATTTTGATATTCCTGAAATTGAAGAATTTCCTTTCATTGTATATCAAAGGGAAGACGAATTTGGAGGGATGAATGTGACTATTCCCTACAAGCAAAGTGTAATGAAGTATTTGCACGAAATTGATGCTGATGCTGAAGAAATTGGAGCTGTTAATACTATAAAATTTACTGAGGATAACAAGTTAATAGGTTTTAATACCGATGTTTATGGGTTTCAAAAATCAATTGAACCATTGTTGCAAGATTTCCATAAAAAAGCGTTGATTTTAGGTACTGGTGGAGCTTCAAAAGCAGTAGCTTATGCATTACGCAAAATGAATATTAAGTACAAATTTGTATCAAGAAAATTAAATGATAAACACTTATTGTATTCAGCTTTAAATAAAGATATACTAACCGAATATTCAATAATTATTAATTGTACACCACTGGGAACGCATCCTAATATTGCTGAAGCTCCAAATATTCCCTATGAATTTTTAACAAAAAAACATTTATTATTTGATTTAATTTACAACCCTGAGATAACAACCTTTTTAAAAAATGGTAAGAAAAAAGGGGCTATAATTAAAAATGGATTAGAAATGTTGGAACTTCAAGCTGAAAAATCTTGGGAAATATGGAATTCCTAATTAGAATTCATTATTTTTACGCAACGTTATTAAAATTAGAACATCTTGTAAAGAAATAGTTATAATAACCACATTACTTTTTAATTGAATTGATAATTTATTGAACCTTAAACATTTTAATATGTTAGATAACAGTAACATTTTACCACAAGAAGAAGAAAATAATTTAACATCAACAAATAACGAAAATACTACTGTTGATAAAGAAGAAGTAGCTGAACCAGTTATAGAAAAAACCGAAGTTAAAACTGAGTCTGCAATTTCTGAAATTGAGGATAAAATAGCTGAATCTTCAGAAAAAGTTGAGCATACCAATGTTGAAATGGTTGACTATAGCAATTTTTCTTTGGAAGATTTAGTTGCTGAATTAACAACGCTGGTAAAAGATCAACCAGTTCAAAGTATTAATAATAATGTTAATAAAATAAAATCCACATTTAATTTAAAATTTGGAGCTCTATTAAAGGTCGAAAAAGAAAAGTTTTTGGCTGAAGGAGGAAATACTATTGATTTTCAATATAAAAACCCAATTAAAACTACTTACAATAGTATTCTATATGACTATAAAGTAAAGCGAAATAAATTTTTTTCTAATCAAGATGAAATATTAAACGAAAATTTAAATGTAAAACTTGAGATTATTGAGGAATTAAAGCATTTAGTTGACACTGCTCACGGTGGTACAATGTATAAAAGTTTTAAAGCACTTCAAGATAAGTGGAACTCGGTTGGACCAATTCCAAGAGCAAAATATAATGATACTTGGAGAACGTATCATCATCACGTAGAACGATTTTATGATTTATTACACTTAAGTAATGATTTACGTGATTTAGATTTTAAACATAATTTAGAAGAAAAATTAAAACTTGTTGAAAGAGCAGAGGGACTTGATGAATTAACGGATATTAATGCAGCTTTCAAAGAATTACAGGTTTTACATAAACTTTGGAAAGAAGAAGTAGGTCCGGTTTCTCGTGAAAATAGAGAAGAAGTTTGGGGTAAATTTAGCGCTGCAACAAAAAAAATACATGATAAACGTCATGAATATTTTAAAGGTTTAAAATCTCAGTTTGAAGGGAATATTGATAAAAAATTAGCTGTTATTGAGCAGATTAGTGCTTTAGATACATCAAAAAATAAAACGAGATCTGATTGGCAAAAAAGTATTTCAGAAATTGAAGTATTCCGTGAAAAGTTTTTCGCCATAGGGCAGGTTCCAAAAAATAAAAGTGATGAAATTTGGAATAAATTTAAAATTGCCACCAAAAAATTTAACTCTTCTAAAAATCAATTTTTTAAAGATATTAAAAAAGATTATTTAGAAAATTTAAATAAAAAGAAAGTACTTATTGAACAGGCTAACGCATTAAAAGATAGTGAAGATTGGGATGTAGCTACTGATATTATGAAGAAAATCCAATCAGATTGGAAAAAAATTGGTCACGTACCAAGAAAATATTCTGATAAGTTATGGAAAGAGTTTAAAGATGCATGTAACCATTATTTCGATAGGCTTCACAATAAGCAGGATGAGGGTAATAAGGAGCAACTTGAAATTTTTAATAAAAAGAAAAAATTATTAGCAGAAATAAAAAAAGATATTGATGCTAAAATTGAATTCACATTAGATTCATTAAAAGAATATGTAAATAAATGGAGAGCCTTGGGACAGGTTCCATATGAAATGCGTCATATTGAAGCCAAATTTAATAAAATTTTAGATAAAATTGCAGTTGCAAATTCACTGGATAAAGAAACTGTTGAAATGGTGAAATTTGAAAATTTAGTGAATGGTTATTTGGAACAGCAGAATTATAGAAAATTAGATTCTGAGAAATTATTTGTAAGAAAAAAGGTTGACGAAACTATTAAGGAAATTCAACAACTCGAAAATAACATTGGTTTTATTTCTAATGTAACTGAAGACAATCCTTTGGTTAAAAATGTACGAGAACAAATTAATGTTTTTAAAGATCAGTTAGCGATTTGGAAAACAAAAATTAAATATTTAAAAAAATTAGATTATTAAGTTATATAAAAAATATACATTTAAAAAGGGTGAACTATAATTTAAGAGTACACCCTTTTTAAATTAAAATAGGATATAAGTTATTTTTTAAATTTTTAAATCTTCTTTTAGTATTTCACTTAATGCATTTTTATGTACCAATACCGAGATTGTTTTTAGTTTAAAAAAAACTTTACTCATATAAACATAACCATTATTTCCAATTCGTTTACTTGTGCCGCCCCATGAGTTTTTCACTTTGTAATATTCATTACCTTTTTGATCTTTTACCATTCCAACAATATGCATTAAATGATCATCGGTAGTATTGAAATTTTCAAATTCTTGTTGTCGAAATTCCGGAGTTATAGTAGCTTCCTTTACAATATAAGTCATACCTTTTTCATTATTCTCAAAATTTTCCGGAATAATTGCAATACCTTTTTTCGCTGAAAATGTTTTTTCTGAAACATCACAATCCAATGCTAAACTATACCCTTTTTTTAAGGCATTATCAACTTCACTAATTAGTTGATTCATTTCAATATTGTAAAAAACTCCGTTTGAAAAATTATCAGGAATATTCAATACAAAAGAGGTATTGTAGGGTTGATGTAAAAATGAAGTAAGGGTAACATAATTTTCTGTACTTAACTTAGTTTTTTCTAAAAACGTTTTAGGATTGTATGTTACTCCATTATAAATAAATTGTGTAGGTGTTTTTCCTAAATGAATGTCTAAAATTGAATCAATAGATTTTTTCCAATTTGGGTAACTCGAGTTTTTGTCGTTTTTTATATAATCATCCAGTACCTTTTTAAGTTCGGGAATAATTTTTGAATGGTCGTGTTTACTATTATTACTAACTAAACCTGAAAAAGCACTTTCAGGAACAACACCGTATTTTTCAATTGAATTCATAACATCGTGTGCCAATCCACCTTCACTAAATTGAATTTTTCCTTGTCTCATTATATAATTCCAGGCTTTTTTAGGGTACGTATATCTCACATTATACATTTCAGAAATGTCAATCATTTCTCCAGTTTTCCTAAATATTTCTGATTCAATAAAAGATGAAGTTGAAAAACTCCAGCATGTGCCGGTATTTCCCTGACTTTTTATTTCCGATGCTTCAATATCAATAACATGTGTAAATATGTACTTATCACCTTTCATAATATCAATTTTTACAATAGAATCTTCTTGAGAAAATAGTTGTAATACTGTGAAAATTGTGAATGCGAGTAAATAAATTTTTTTCATTTAATTGTTTTTTATAGGTTCAATATAAGTTCCGTCTCTTTTGCTAAGAACTCTTTCAATGTTTTCGTAATAGGCATCAGAATTTGAATCATTTTCTGGCAATTTCATATACCCATTTTTGTAATATTTTAGTGCTAATTTGTATTTTTTACCTGTTTCGTAATAACGACCAATGTAGTAATCTCCAATAGGTGATTCTTTGTATAATTTATTAATCATTTCACCAAAATTTTTTAAATAATCTCCATTTTCTTTGTCTAAAATAATAGATTCTACAGCAAAAATATCGCGTTCTCTAATTTTTAAATTACTTCCAAATAAATAGTCAATTTCAACATATTTATTTTCTAAATACGCTATGGCATCAGGAGGTGATAAGTGTTTAATGTTTTTTTCAAATTCTTGTTTTGAAATTGGTGAGTAAAGCTCAAAAATAAATGCGATTGCATTTGCTATTGATTGTCCTATAGAGGAGGTTTTTGTGCTGTTTTCAAAGTAATTGTATTTGTATTTAAATAGTTTATTAGTATTACCAGCTAAAAGAATATTTGTTGATTCAATAATGTTTTTTCTTTTTTCTGAATTATAATTTCCATTGCTTAAATAATAATATATATTCTCATCAGAAAGCGAAGCCGTTTTGGCTTGAAGCATTGATGGTATATCGATTGCATAGGACGAGTTTATGGCTATAAAGGCATTAAAACTGGGGTAATCTTCAATTAAAAAATAGTTAATAAAATTAGCTGTTAACGTGCTTCCAACAATAGTTTTGAATGGTGACACTCGGTAGTTTTCTTCAAAATAATCAAACAATTCACTTCTAACAAACCTGTAAAAAGCGGCCCCTTCTTCAGTTGGTAAACTGTTTTCTTTTAAATAAGAACAGTCTTCATAGCGTTCTTCATATTGATTTTGATTAATACCAACAATAATTTGCTCAGGGGCTTCTTCTTTTTTTGCAAAAAGAATGGCATTACCAACATAGGCGTCAAATAAAAATTCAGCATCTAAAACAATAGTTAACGGATATACTTTTGTAGAATCTGTATAATAACTTGGTGGAATATAAATTTTTAAATTTCGATTGTTTTCTAACTCAACCGAGTTGAAGTTTTTGATTCTAATATTTTGTGAAATTACCATTGATACAGAGAAAAATAGTAGTATTAAAAACAATGTTTTTTTCATAATATTTTTATTTAAAGTTAAAATCCAAACCCTAAGTTAAAATTAAAGTAAGGTCCTTCAGTTGAATTAAAAATAGATAAGTTAAGGTTAAACATATTTGCACCAACTAACCAAATACCTGCACCATAAGATGTTTTCCATCCATTGTAATCTTCATTTTTTAGCCATACTCTTCCGTAATCGAAACCACCAAAAACACCCAGCTGAATAGGAACGAACTCAGTTTTTACTTTTCGTAAATTAAGACGAATATCAGAGTTTTGATAAAATGATTTATTTCCAATAAATCGTTGATTTCTATAACCCCTTAACCCATCCAAACCGCCTATACTAGCTGCATTATAAAACTCAAAATGGTCTCCAATTATTATGTTGCCTTTTAATTTTGTTGCTAAAACTAATTTTCCGTTTGATGAAAGTTTGTAATTTATACCTAATGAGGGTATAAAGTAGCCATTATTTTCTGATAACTCATCTAAATTTGTTTTCCATCCTGTTTCAATTTCAGCATTTATTCCTAGTGTTGGAAATGATTTATTGTCATAGTTTTCATATTTATATTGTGCGTATATTCCTCCGTATTTTTTACGTTGTTCAATAAAATTTGGTATAGTATTAATATATCTGTTTGATGTATTTTCGACCTCTAAACTTTCGAATGAACCTCCAATATTAATTTTAGCACCCATTCTACCTATCCATTTTAACGAAGGTTTGACTGAAATAGTGCTAATTTTCACTCTATGGTAATTTTCTCCAAAGTCTTTTTCTAAATTTTCAGAATTATTTCCAAAGCCATAGTGGTTGATACTATAGTTAGGGCTTGTAAAATGCGTTTCTAGTTGTAAATTCCAATTGTTTAGAATGTTACCAAATTCAGCGGTGTAATTTATATCAAATCCTTTGTTTGCGAAATAGTATGAAGCTTTTAATCGATGTTGTTGGCTAAACGGATTTCTTTCAAAACCATATACGGTATAAATATTGTTAAAACCAATTTTATATCCATCATCGGGGTTGGAACCTATTGACGGAATGAACTGGTTTCTACTGTATTTAAGTTTTTTGTAATTGTAAACATTGGTTTCATAATTATCTGTTAAGTTTAGATGTCCATTATTAATTTCTACTGAATTTTTTTTCGATTTATAATCATATATAGTAACACGTTTTCCATTTTCAACAAGGTATTTATCATTGTTTTGACCACCAATTAATTTCAATGGAATTACATTGTTTTTAACACCAGTAACTTTAAAAACATCTGTATCGTCAAGACCAAAAACCCAAATTTCATCTGTTTCATTTTTATTGTATAATTTTTCAAAAGTTATACTCCCTTTTTTATCATTTTTTATGTTATATATTTTCACGGAAGTAACTCCATTATTTTGACGATTAATTTCAAACCAATTGTCTTTGTCATTACCTTTTATAACCGCATATTTTGAAAAGTATTTATAATAATTTTTTGTGATATTTTGTAAATTATTTAAACGTCCTTTCAGCTTCTTTTTAATTTCTTCACACGTGTTATCTTTTACTTCTGCAGGCAATTGGTTAAAAGCGCTTTCAATAACATTATCAGTAATATGTTTTTGCATATAGGCAGCTTCCTTTAACCAATCTTCGTAATTTGAAGAATTTATTAAAGCAATATCTAAAGGATATGGCTCGAGGTTAAACCATTTAACATTACGCATTTTATCATCGTATACTTGCATTAATTTTAGAGCAGGTATTGCTCTTGTTAGAAATTCTAAAATTAGACCATCGTTTTTTGAAAAGGCTTGATCTCGGTCTCTAGGAACTGGTTTGTAAATTATCTTGTTATCCGTTTTAAATTCAGCCCATCGCCATTGATCTTCGTGTCTGTCCCAATCTCCTATTAGCATGTCAAAAAGCCGTGTTCTTATGTATAATGATTCATCAAGCCTATAATTATCAGATTTTCTAAGATTCTTTAACAAATCATCAGTACTTATAAGTTTGTTTGAAAAACCAAAACTTTTGACATCTCCATGACCTGAGGTAGCGCGTTCTTCAAGAATATACAATTCATTTCCAAATTCATTATTGAAATCTTTTAAAGCGTTTTGTTTTGGGATATAGTATAGTTTTGGATTTGTATGATAAATATCTACTACATCAGCTAATTTACCAATAGTTAATGGAGCAAAAGGATGAGCTGCAGTATAAATATCAAGTAATAAGCTTTCAGCATAAGTGTCGTCGTATTGACCTTCAATGTATTGATCTTTGAAAGCAACTGCTTGCATATATTGAGTAGCACTTTTTCTTAAAGCGCGCATTATAAATTCTTTTCCATTTTTGTCTCTCAACCTTACAGATTTAGACTGGTTTCCACCGCCTTTTCTTATAGGTGTTAAACCTCCCATTAAAGTATCTAAATAAGCAGTTGGAGCATTTATTTTTGTTCCATAATAATTTCTATAATGCTCTCCCCAAAAAAGTTTAAACAATTTACTTTTAGAAATTTCTGCCTTTTTATAAATTGAAGAAGAATAAGATTTTAGAAATGTGTTGGGGTAGTTTATTTCGTTTGTAGTTTTTGAAGGTTCAAAAATTGTTGTTTTATATAAAAGCTTTTGTTGATTACTTTGTTTTTTATAAAAGGAAACTTGAGAAGCTCCATTTTTAAAAACTTCAAGTTTTGCGTACCCCAAACCACCGTAAGAAAATTTCCCTCCATTAATAGCTCTGCTTGCAGAAGTTTTAGAACCACTTCCGCTAATTATTTGGGGTTTGTTATCTTTAAAAATGTATTGTAAATTATGGTCATGACCAGACACAAATATGCTTTTTGAAGCTACTTGAGATAAGGTAACCAGACGTTTTTTTAATTTTAAATACATGGGGTTATTTATGTCTTGTGGTGAAATTCCACTGGTTTTTCGTAGAACATTTGCTATTGTACCAATTACAGGTAATGGAATTTTATTATTTGAAGGGTAAAATTGTTTTTTTAATGAATATTGACCGCCATGGGAGCCATTGCTAAACATAGGATGATGTAAAGCAATCAAAATTGTTTTTGTTGCATTCTTTTTGAGTAAGCCTTCAAATTCGTCAAAAATTTTTTCTCTGGTTTTAATTTCACAATTATCATTCATAGTTGGATTTTTATTCCAATCTTCTAAATACCATTGAGTATCAACAATAATTAATGTAATTTCATCAGAAATATCCAATTTTTTTATTGGACAGCCATTTTTGGGTAAAAATGAATTTTCTCCTAAACGTTTGTTGATATAAGTTTCTTGTCTATTTAAACCTTTTATTCCGTTTGAATAATAGTCGTGATTACCTGGTATAAATATGGCTTTACCTTTGTAATTAGTTACAATATTTAATTGAACATTTAACCTGTGTTCTGCTAAATTTCTTAAAGGGTCATTTTTTTTTACCAAACCGTTAGGATATAAATTGTCACCTAAAAAAAGAACCGTTGAATTAGATGAGGCATCTTTCAATTCTTCCCTTAATAAATTAAAATGCTCTAGAGGTTTATTTAAGTCTGCATTCCCAGCATCACCAACTAAATAAAAAGTATGTTCAATTTCACCATCGTAAATAGGTGTTTTTAAAGTCCAATTTTCTTCATTATCAGCGAATTGTGCTTTGTGGGTAGCGCAACTTGTTAAAATAATTATAAAAATAAAAATTGAAATAAATTTCAAAAAGTATTGACTCATAGTTAGTGGTTAAATTTAAAAAATTAAAAGTACATAAAATTATGTATTTTTGATGCAAACAATTTGTTTGATATGTTAAAGAATGATTTTTTTAAAGAAGTAAAATCCTTTGTGTTTAAAACCTATAAAAATGAATTACCTCAAGCGGTAGTTTATCATAATTATAATCATACCTTAGAAGTAGTAAAAGCTGTTAATGAAATAGCAATGGCTGAAAATATTGAGGGAAGTGATTTGGAGGTTTTATTACTTGCAGCTTGGTTTCATGATATAGGTTTTATTGAAGGGATTGAAAATCATGAAGATAAAAGCAAATTAATAGGGAAAAAATATTTAAAATCTAAAAACTATTCAAAAGAAAAAATAGCTAAAGTATTTTCATTGATTGATGCTACTGGGATGCCTCAGAAACCTTCCAATAAATTAGAAGAAATTATATGTGATGCCGATTTGTATCATTTGGGAGATGAGAGTTTTATTCAAAAATCAAATTTGTTACGTGCGGAATGGGAGTTATTATGTGATAGATATGTAACTGATATTGAGTGGTTAAAAGAAAACGAAAAGTTTTTAGCAAAACACAAGTATTTCACCAATTACGCATATGACAAGCAAACTACTCAAAAAAATAAAAATTGGTTAAAAGTGAAGAAAGACTTGAAAAAAGCTCTTGCCAAGAAAGAAACACCGATAAAAAAGAATAAACTTAAAAAAACTAAGAAGGAAAAACAGCAAAAAGAAGATAGGCCAGAAAAAGGAATTGAAACTATGTTTAGAGTAACACTTAGAAATCATATTAAATTAAGTGATATTGCTGATACTAAAGCTAATATTTTACTTTCTGTAAGTGCTATTATTCTATCCATTGCACTGTCAAGTTTGTTTCCAAAATTAGATAAGCCTGATAATCAGTATCTAATCATTCCAACGCTATTTTTCTTAGTAATGACGGTTGTTACAATGATATTTTCTATACTGTCAACTAGGCCAAAGGTAACTACTGGTAAGTTTACAAAGGAAGATGTGGCTAATAAAAAAGTTAATTTGTTGTTTTTCGGAAATTTTCATAAAATGCCTTTGGAAGATTTTCAAGAAGGGATGACAGCACTTATGAATGATAGAGATTATTTATATAAATCTTTGATGAAAGATTTGTATTTTTTAGGCATTGTTTTGCAAAAAAAATATAAATTATTGCGAATAGCCTATACTATTTTTATGATTGGTATTATTGTTTCAGTATTTGCTTTTATAATAGCTTTTGAGTTAATGCAAAATTCAAGTGGTATTTCTTAATTATACTGCTGTTCTTGAATTTCATCAATAATGTCATTTATGGAAATTTTTAAATTGTTTTGAATCTTATAATTTACACTAACGCGCAGGGCTCTTAATCCTGTTATACCTTGCAAATCTTCTAAATCTAAATTTTCAACAGTAGCTAGTAAATAATTTTTTGATTGTAAGTAAGTAATGTATTTTAAGTATTCACTGGCGTCATTATTCTGGCTATAAACTACTGCTATTTTACCAGGTTGAGTTAGTCTTTGATTAGTGTTTTTAACAAGTGCTTTATCAATTCGTTTTTTAATAATTTCATACCTAATATTATAAGCTCCATCAACATCAAAACGTTTTTCATCCATTCTGAATTTAATTGATAAAGGGGTGCTGTGAACTAAAATTAAAGAAGCAACCTCCAATTTATGTTCAAGTTTTGGTTTTAAATTATGGGCAACCTGTTCCAATTCACACATCATTTGCAACTGCCATAATCGTAAGTTTTCCAGGTAGATTTCGTTGTATTGAGCATTTTTTACTAAAGATTGACCAATGTACATATTGTGGTCAACACCATCAGTTTTATAGCGTTCAAAATAATGTGGAAACATTTGCTGAGCTTCTTCTTGTTTAGAATCTATAAAATCGGCTAACTCTTTATTTAAAATGTTAACGCTGTTTTCGTATTGTTTTCTTTTGATATAGATAACTTGTAAATCTTTATCTAGATATTGCTTGTAATCTTCAACATCATTTTTAAAAGTTTTATCCAAGTTTTTTAAATGATTGAATGCCGGATAAATATCTTTTTTTAAAAAATTAGTTAAACTAACTTCATCTCCTGAGTTTAAACCTTTTTTAATATTACCTAAACATTTTTCAATTCTATAAATTAAATCGCTGTAAATGGGTAAGTTATATTTTTCTTTTGCTTTTGTAATTACTTTTAAAGCTAGGTTTAATTGTTTAACCAAGTCCTTTTGAATTGCAGTATTTCTTGCAGTTGATGAACCCTTTATGTCAGTTTGACCATATAAAGGCACAACATTTTCAAAAATAATATCGTCTAAATTAATATTAGGATTTTCAGAAACTCTTGTTTGAAGTAAATAATTTTCAGCTTCTTCGTAAAACTTCCATTTAATTGAAGGGTGCAACGAAGTGTAATTTTCTTGAATAATAGATTCTAGTTTATTTTCAAACTCTTCCATATAGCGTGTTATGGCAACCTTAAATACTGGAATAACATCTTGTAATTTGTATGCATTTATTGAATTTAATTCATATTTATTAATTGATACCAATTCCAATATACCCAATAAATCTTCTTTTAGCAGGATAGGAACTAAAATAACACTTTGTATGTATTGACTTTTTAGAACTTTATAGAAGCCATTATAATTTGTTTTCTTACCGTATTTTTCAATATCAGAAATTGCGATCAATTCTTTGTTTCTAAAAACATTTTCAATAATCTCTTTACAGAAAAAGTGTTTACATTCTTTTGATGAACAATTTTCTAACTGTATAAAGCTTTTTTCTTCTTTATAATTTCTAAAATGAATTTCATTATTGCTTGAATTGTAGGTTGAAAAACCAAACTGTATTGTTGATGAATTATATAAATTTGAAATACTTTCCTCTAATTTTTCAAAGCTGCTTTGATCTTTTCGTAATAAGTTTTCTCTTAAATTAGTCAAAGCTTGATCGGCAGAAACATCAAATAAATTCATAATTCCAAATCCTTCAAACTGATAGCTGTTTGGGGGGAATTTTTCTTTCCATATTTCGATGTTATCAAAACTGTCTAATAAAATTTTTACATCTTCATCAGTTATTGAGGGAGCTTGACCAAGAGGTTTAACTTTAAAAAAATCGCCATTAAACATCGTTCTGTAATGTTTTATAATACCTGTTTTTTTATTCGGAATATCAAAATAAAATGGGCGTCTGAAGTCAATATTTGTTTTGTAGCAATATGCTAAAATAAAAGTACAGCTTAAAATATAAATTTTTGATTCATCAAAATTTCGCATTTTAAACTCATATTCTTCACCGGCCTCGTTTAATATTTGGTCAAAACGTTTTGAGAGCTTAAAGGTTGTAAATTCAAAAGGTATACTTGCTGCTTTAATTTCATTAAATTGCAGTAAATCAGGAAAAAGAATGTCTAAAAGTTTGTCAATTTCTTTATTGTATTTTTTTAGATACTCAAAATCTTCAAAGCCATCTTTTAATTCAGGATATTTTTTATAATCTTCAATCAAAGATATTGCAGTTGCATTTAAATAGTGGTTTTTATCTTTTGCAACCAATTCAAGAAATTCAAAGATAGGTTTAAAACTCAATTTAAGTTTCAAAGGTAGTTCCCAGTTACGGTTATAATTAGATTCTAGTATTTTCATAAATATCAAAAACTTGTTGAAAGTCTTTTGTCGTAAATTTTTTACGAATTTACGCATTTATTTATGTTTCTTAATTATTTTGAGAATCAGAAAGCGTTAATCTTAAAAAGTGGTTAAATAAAAATTTGATTGAATCTTCGACATTCGGTAATTAAGTTTTTAAATAGCAATATTTCTTTAATCATAAGTTAAATTAATTTATTTTTACAACCTAAATAATGTTACTTATGAATGAAATTAAATGGAAAATCGCTCGAAAATTTGACGATATTACATATAAAAAGTGTGGAAACGTAGCGCGTATAGCATTTAACAGACCAAATGTTAGAAATGCTTTTAGACCAAAAACTACCAGCGAATTGTTGGCAGCTTTTCATGATGCACAGGAGGATATTAATATTGGAGTGGTGTTGCTTTCAGCTGAAGGTCCAAGCTCAAAAGATGGTGTTTATAGTTTTTGTAGTGGAGGAGATCAAACTGCCAGAGGTCATCAAGGTTATGTAGGTGATGATAACTATCACAGGTTAAATATTTTAGATGTGCAGCGTTTAATTAGATTTATGCCAAAGCCGGTTATAGCAGTAGTGCCTGGTTGGGCAGTTGGAGGGGGTCATAGTTTACATGTTGTTTGTGATTTGACATTGGCAAGTAAGGAACATGCCATTTTTAAACAAACTGATGCTGATGTGACTAGTTTTGATGGTGGATATGGTTCAGCGTATTTGGCAAAAATGGTAGGGCAGAAAAAGGCACGTGAAATATTTTTCTTAGGAAGAAATTATTCAGCTCAGGAAGCGTATGAAATGGGGATGGTAAATGCTGTAATTCCACATGATGAGTTGGAAAACACGGCTTATCAATGGGCTTTGGAAATATTGCAAAAATCTCCAACTTCAATAAAAATGTTAAAGTTCGCTATGAATTTAACCGATGATGGTATGGTTGGACAACAAGTATTTGCAGGTGAAGCAACGCGCTTAGCGTATATGACTGATGAAGCAAAAGAAGGTAGAAATGCGTTTTTAGAAAAGCGCAAGCCAAATTTTGAAAAAAAATGGATTCCTTAGTCAATATTATGGTAACTGTTTTATTAATTAGCTATTTCATAAATCAACATTTAAGCAAATATACATTGTAGTATGAAAATTATTTGTATTGGAAGAAATTATGCCAAACATATAGAAGAACTTCAGAATGAGAAACCTGAAAATCCGGTCATATTTTTAAAACCTGATTCTGCAATTTTATCAAAAAAGATGCCTTTTGTAATACCATCGTTTTCTAAGAATGTACATTATGAAGTAGAGGTAATAGTCAAAATATGTAAATTAGGGAAGCATATTCAACCAAAGTTTGCAGCAAATTATTACAATGAAATTGGTTTGGGAATTGATTTTACAGCAAGAGATATTCAAGCTGAATCTAAAAAGAAAGGTTTGCCTTGGGAAAAAGCAAAAGCATTTGATGGTAGCGCTTTGGTAGGTAAGTTTTACAATAAGGAAATTTTTGAAGATTTAAATAAGTTGCCTTTTCAACTTTATAAGAACAATCAGTTGGTTCAGGATGGTAATACCAGTGCAATGCTATGGAAAATTGATGAACTTATTTCGTATGTCTCACAATTTTTCACATTAAAAATAGGGGATATTATTTTTACGGGAACTCCCGCCGGTGTTGGAAAAGTTGAAAGAGGAGATATTCTTAAAGGTACACTAAATAACGTAGATAATTTTATAGTAAAAGTGAGATAGTTTTTAAAAATTAAATAGAATTGGTCTTTTTCCTTTTGGTTCTTCTTTTCTATGTTCTTTCAGTATATTGTACCCATAGTGGGTTTTCACTAATTTCTTAAAATTATATTTCAATCGTGGAAATTCACTTAATAATTTTTCAAAATTATCAGGAGAAGCAGATTTTTCCATAAAATGATGTAAGATATCAGTATATGCCTTTGTCAAAGGTAAATTGAACTTGTCATTTTTTAAAACATTATTGTAATAGGTTTCTTTTATCTCACAATTTTTTAAAGTTGCTTCTTTAAGCCCATATTTTTGAATTAAAATCCACGACAATCTTAACATAATATTGTGCGTGAAAAGTGTTGTGTCAAAAGTGCAATTTTCAATTTCCTTTAATAATTCGGTATCGTTCATTTCAATAGTTAGACTCATAGCTGTTGGGTTAATTTTTTAATTTCTTTTTCTATATTAAAATAGATGCAGAAAGTTGTAATTAGTTGCGTTGTTATTTGTATTTTTAGCCAAAAAAATTCAAGTATGCGTGCCGAAGTTATTACAATTGGTGATGAAATATTAATTGGTCAAATTTTAGATACAAATTCAAAATGGATTGCTTCAGTATTAACTAATATTGGAATTTCTGTATATCAAATTACATCAATTCAAGATAACAAAGATCATATTATAAAAGCTATTAATGAAGCAAAAGATAATGCAGATTTGATAATTCTTACAGGTGGACTTGGACCAACAAAAGATGATGTTACCAAGCATACATTAGCTAATTATTATAATGATAAGCTGATTTTAAATAAACAAGTTTACAATCATATTCAGCAAATGTTTGCAAAAATGAACTATCCATTTACTCAATTGAATAAAAATCAGGCATTGGTGCCTTCGAAATGTATTCCATTTGTAAATGAGTATGGTACTGCGCCTGGAATGTGGTTTCACTATAATAAGAAGGTTATTATTTCATTGCCAGGGGTTCCAAACGAAATGAAAGGTTTAATGAATGATTGTGTTTTACCAAAGTTAAAAGAAGAATTTAACTTACCAGTAATTGTTCACAAAACAATTTCTACATATGGTATGGGTGAAAGCATGGTGGCTGAAATAATTGAAAACTGGGAGAACAATCTGCCAGAAAAAGTAAGCTTGGCCTATTTACCTTCATATGGAAGAGTAAAATTACGATTAACAGCAAAAGGAAGCGATAAAGCCGTGTTGGAGAGGTTGATTGAAAAGGAAATAACTGAATTATTTAAAATTATTGGAGATATTATAGTTGGGTTTGATGAAAATGAGACTATTGAAAAATCTATAGGTCAATTATTTTGTAAGAAGAAATTATTATTAGCTACAGCTGAAAGTTGTACTGGCGGAAACATTGCAAAAGTAATAACTTCCGTGCCGGGTTCTTCCAGTTATTTTGTGGGTTCTATTGTTGCATACAATGTAGCAGTTAAAATAAATGAACTAAATATTGATAAAAGTATTATTGACAAGCACACGGTTGTTAGTGCAAAGGTTGCTGAAGCTATGGCAAAAAATATTCAACTAAAATTTAAGACTAATTATGCAATTGCCACAACTGGAAATGCAGGTCCAACTACTGAGTTAACTGATAAAAAGGTGGGGATTGTTTATATTGCTATCGCAACTCCTTCGAGGGTATTTTCTAAAGAATTTTATTTTGGAAAACCAAGGGAAAAAGTTATTGAAAGAGCTAGTGTGAAAGCGCTGGAAATGCTGCGAAAAGAAATTTTAAAAAACTAATAAAATAAGTTTGTGTAATTAGAATGAAAGTTATAATTTTGCATCTCGTTTGAGATTACACTAATAAAGGATAGAATTATGTCAAGAGTTTGCGAACTTACAGGTAAAAAAGCAATGGTAGGAAACAATGTTTCTCACGCATTGAACAGAACAAAAAGAAAATTTGACGCTAACTTAGTTAAAAAGCGTTTTTATATTCCTGAAGAGGATAAATGGATTACTCTAAAGGTATCAACTTCAGCATTAAAAAATATTAATAAAAAAGGAATTTCTGCTGTTTTAAAAGAAGCAAGAGAACAAGGTTTCTTAAAAAAATAATTAAGTAATGGCAAAGACTAAAGGTAATAGAATTCAAGTAATTTTAGAGTGTACTGAGCATAAAGCTACTGGATTACCAGGTACTTCTAGATATATTACTACAAAGAATAAGAAAAACACTCCTGATAGAATGGAAATTAAAAAATTCAATCCTATCTTGAAGAAAATGACTGTTCATAAAGAAATTAAATAATTAGAGGTTTTCATTAAGAAAACTTTAAATAACATCATAGGATTATGGCAAAGAAAGCAGTAGCATCGTTACAAACAGGATCAAAAAGATTAACAAAAGCTATCAAAATGATAAAATCTCCAAAATCGGGATCTTATACATTTGTAGAAGCTATTATGGATCCTTCACAGGTAAAGACCTTTTTAAGCAAAAAGTAAAAATTTTGCTCATAAAAATATTAAGCTACTTTCAATCTATTGAGAGTAGCTTTTCTTTTTTATATTTACCTACTAAAATTGAAATAAATGAGTTTATTTAAAAAAATATTTTCTAAAGAAAAAAAAGAAACTTTAGATAAAGGATTAGAAAAGAGTAAATCTTCATTTTTTTCCAAATTGTCAAAGGCAGTTGCGGGAAAATCAAAAGTTGATGCTGATGTTTTAGATAATTTAGAGGAAGTACTTGTATCATCAGATGTAGGTGTTGATACAACTTTAAAAATTATTGATAGAATTGAAGAACGTATTGCTAAGGATAAATATTTTGGAACTGATGAATTAAATGCAATTTTACGTGATGAAATTGCTGGACTATTAGCCGAAACAAATGTTGGAAATGAGACTGATTTCACCATTCCTGAAAATAAAAAACCGTATGTAATGATGGTTGTTGGTGTAAATGGCGTTGGAAAAACTACTACAATTGGAAAGCTGGCAGCACAATTTAAAAAATCAGGTAAAAAAGTGGTGCTTGGTGCAGCTGATACTTTTAGGGCAGCAGCAATAGATCAATTACAAGTATGGGCTGATAGGGTTGACGTACCAATTGTTCGGCAGGAAATGGGAAGTGATCCAGCTTCCGTTGCATTTGATACTTTAAAATCTGCTGTTGCACAAAATGCTGATATTGTTATAATTGATACGGCTGGAAGATTACACAATAAGGTTAACTTAATGAATGAGCTAACTAAAATTAAGCGTGTAATGCAAAAAGTTGTTGATGATGCTCCGCATGATGTTTTATTAGTTTTAGATGGGTCGACCGGTCAAAATGCATTCGAACAAGCAAAACAATTCACAAAGGCTACTAAAGTAACTTCATTAGCTGTTACAAAATTAGATGGAACAGCAAAAGGTGGTGTTGTTATCGGTATTTCAGATCAGTTTCAAATTCCGGTGAAATATATTGGTGTTGGAGAAGGAGTTGATGATTTACAAGTGTTTAATAAATTCGAATTTGTAGATTCTTTCTTCAAATAAGATCTTAAAATAATAATCTTAAATTATTCACATCTGGCTGAATTGCAAGATGTGATTTTTTATCTAAAGGAATATGAGAACAAAATCTAGGAAAGAAAATAAAATTAATGTAGTTACTTTAGGATGTTCTAAAAATGTTTACGACAGTGAAGTACTTATGGGGCAGTTAAAAGCCAATGATAAAAATGTAGTACACGAAGATGAGAATGATGATGGAAATATTGTTGTTATAAATACTTGTGGTTTTATAGGTGATGCTAAAGAGGAATCTGTAAATACCATTCTTCATTATGTAAATAAAAAGGAATTGGGAGAAGTTGACAGAGTATATGTCTCAGGATGTTTAAGTGAACGTTATAAGCCAGATTTACAAAAAGAAATTCCAAATGTTGATGAGTTTTTTGGAACTCATGATTTACCAAATTTATTAAAGGTTCTGGATGCTGATTATAAACACGAATTAGTTGGCGAACGTTTAACAACAACTCCTACACATTATGCATATTTAAAAATTGCTGAAGGTTGTGATAGACCATGTTCATTTTGTGCAATTCCATTAATGCGCGGTAAACATGTTTCAACTCCAATTGAAAATTTAGTGATTGAGGCAACCAAATTAGCAAAAAAAGGAATTAAAGAACTTATTTTAATAGCTCAAGATTTAACATATTATGGATTAGATATATACAAAAAACGAGCTTTAGCTGATTTGTTAAAAGAATTAGTGAAAATTGATGGAATCGAATGGATTCGTTTGCATTATGCATTTCCAACAGGTTTTCCGTTAGATGTGCTGGAAGTAATTCATAATGAGCCTAAAGTTTGTAATTATTTAGATATACCGTTACAACATATAAACGATGCTATTTTAAAATCAATGAGAAGGGGAACTTCTTATGAAAAAACAACCAATTTAATTATCGAGTTTAGGAAGTCGGTGCCTAATATGGCAATTAGAACAACTTTAATAGTTGGATATCCAGGTGAGACTGAAAAAGCATTTCAGGAATTGAAAGGTTGGGTTCAAAAAATGCGTTTTGAACGATTAGGGGCATTTGCCTATTCTCATGAAGAAAATACGCACGCAGCTAATTTGGTTGATGATGTGCCCGAAGAAATTAAACAGCAACGTGTTAATGAAATTATGGAACTTCAAAGTCAAGTTTCTTTTGAAATAAATCAAGAGAAAGTAGATAAGGTATTTAAGGTAATTATTGATCGAAAAGATGGGAATTATTTTATTGGTAGAACTGAATTTGATTCACCTGATGTTGATAATGAAGTATTGATTGATGCTACAAAACATTACGTTCAGATTGGTAAGTTTGCGAACATAAAAATAACATCAGCCACCGAGTTTGATTTATATGGTGAACCAGTTTAATTCTCTTTATTTTAAACAATTATTAAATAGAATAGCATTGACAAACTAGATTGTAAATGATTCTGATGCTTGATATCATATTTTTTTAATAATGATTTCATTCCTATTCTAAACTTAATAGTTAAAATAGTGTTAGATGTTTTTATTTGATTTCGACAAACAATCTAAAAACCTTACTTTTATAAAAAATAATTCATTTTAACATGGAAGAGAGTTTGTATACAAGCGAAAAAGATGTCATCAATTTTGAAAAGCATTGGAATAACGCTTATCAAAAAACACCTGTTTCTAGTTTAGGATGGTACGAGGCTGTTTCTTCCCCAACTCTTGAATTAATTGAAGAATGTAATTTACCTAAAAATGCATTAATATTCAATGCAGGAGCTGGAACTACTACTTTAATAGAAGATCTTCTTAATCTTGATTATTCAAATATTGTTGTAAATGATATTTCTTCGTCAGCTTTAACTGAGTTAAAATTTGGATTAAGTAAACATAAAAATTCAAATGTAAAATTTATAGTTGATGATTTAACTAACCCTGCTGAGTTGCTTAAATTGAAAAATGTAGATTTATGGAATGATAGAGCTGTGCTTCATTTTTTTACAAAAAAACATCAACAGGAAGTGTATTTTAATTTATTGAAAAGGGTTGTAAAAAAAGGAGGTTTTGTAATTCTTTCCGAGTTTAATTTAAAGGGTGCAAAAAAATGCTCAGGATTGGATGTAGTTAATTATGATGAGTTCAAGCTTCAAGAGCGATTAGGAAGCGATTTCAAATTATTGAAATCATATGATTATACCTATCATCAGCCATCAGGAGATACTCGTGAATTTGTGTATACATTATTTATAAGAATTAATATTTAATGAAAGTTCATCATATTCATTATAGGACTACAGGTTACTTTTCAAAATTGATTTGTGATTATTTGGGTAAAGATCCTAGTTTAAGTGATTTTTATGAGAATACACCTAATATTGAAGGGTTTAAAAAACAAATTGAATTAAAGCAAGCTGAAGAAAATGTTTCAGAATTTCCTCGTGATTTACTAGTAGCGGCTTTAAAATCTCAGTATAAAAACTTAAATATTTCTGAAAACACTGCATTAAATATTGAGGTGTTAAAAGACAAAAATACATATACAATTACTACTGGACATCAGTTAAATATTTTTACCGGACCAATGTATTTTTTGTATAAAATTGTTTCAGTTATCAATTTAACTAAACAGTTGAAAAAAGAGTTTCCAGCACAAAAATTTGTACCTATTTATTGGATGGCTACTGAAGATCATGATTTTGAAGAAATTAATTATTTTAATTTTAAAAATAAGAAAATTCAATGGAAAACGGACGATTCTGGAGCGGTTGGACGATTAAATACTGATGGTTTTGAGGCTGTTTTTAATGAATTTTCGCAATTGTTGAATAATTCAGAAAATGCAGATTATTTAAGAAATTTATTTAAAAATGCATATTTAAAACATAGCTCACTAACCGAAGCTACACGTTATTTAGTAAATGAATTATTTACTGATTATGGATTGGTTGTTATTGATGGAGATTATCCAGAATTAAAACAACATTTTGCTCCTATTGTAAAGGATGAACTTTTAAGTAACATCTCTTTTCAACAGGTTTCAAAATCAAATGATCTTCTTGGGGAAAAGTATAAAATTCAGGTAAATCCTCGAGAAATTAATTTATTTTATTTAGAAAACGGTTTACGTGAACGCATTATTTTTGAAAATGATATGTTTAAAATTAATGGTACTAGTAGAACTTTTTCTAAGGATGAAATTTTAGAGGAATTACAGAATTTCCCGGAAAGATTTAGTCCAAATGTTATTATGCGACCGTTGTATCAGGAGGCTATTTTACCAAATTTAGCTTACATAGGTGGAGGAGGGGAGATTGCTTACTGGTTTCAGCTGAAAAAATATTTTGAAGTCTTAAAAATACCTTTTCCTATATTATTGCTTCGAAATTCTGTAATGATGATGTCTTCAAAACAATTTAAAAAAATGACTAAACTTAATATTAGTTTAGATGAAATTTTTATCAAGCAAGAGAGTTTAATTAACAAAAAAGTAAAAGAAATTTCAGAAGTTGCAATTGATTTTACTAATCAGAAATTATTTTTGCAACAGCAGTTTATTACTTTGAAAGAATTAGCCAATAAAACGGATAAGTCATTTGAAGGTGCTGTATTTGCTCAGGAGAAAAAGCAATTAAATGGTCTTGATAAATTAGAGAAAAGATTGTTAAAAGCACAAAAACGAAAACTTGCGAACGAAATTGAAAGGTTAAAATTAATTCAAAATGAATTATTCCCAAATCAGAGTTTACAAGAAAGAACCTGTAATTTTTCAGAATATTATTTAAAGTTGGGAAGTAATTTTATTCCAATGTTGTTTGAAGCTTTAAAACCTTTAAAGCAGCAATTTGCAATTATTGAATACTAAGCCCTGATTCATCACCAACCGCATTTAATTTTTACAATTAATTATAAATTGAATTAAGCTAAATAGTTTTAAAAGTAACTATGTTATTTTTAAAAGTGTATTTAACCTCATTTACCTTGTTTGATTGTATTTTTTTAACTTCTTTTTCATCTAATTCAAAATCTATGGGTGTATAAAATACTCCCGATTTGTTAATTTCGTTCGATTCAACAGTTGTATTATCTGAATTTAATGAAATTTCTTCGTTATTTAGAACAAAACTTATTGAGCAGCCATTTCGTTTAATTTTAGTTTTTGTATCACCAATTATAACTGTTTTTAAATATGGAAATCCACCTAATTCTTCAATGTCAATATAAATTTTGTTTGTATCATTTTTAGCAAATAAGGTGCCTTCTTTATAATCTATTTGATTTATAATTTCCGAAGTATTAAATACTTGCTTTGGTTTGAATAGTTTTTTTAATAATCTCATTATAAAGTGCTGTTATTTATTGTGGTATGCTGTATTATGCTCTAAGATTTCTCCACAAGCTGTACAATTTTCTGCCGATCCAGCTCCACCATTACAGCCATTTTTACAGGTATAATGATAAATGCCAGCTGAATTTTGAGGCTGGGAAGGTTTGTTGGTAGAGGGTGTATTAGTAGTTTTTGTTCCAGTAAAATCAGGTTCAACCAAAGGTCCATTTTTTAATAAATCATCTTTATGAAAAGCTTGATTGTGTGTGTACGGTGTTTTACAAGTTGGGCAAACTCCAGCTGCTGAACTTCCGCTATTTTTACACTTGTTTGAACAAATATAATGCTGAACTTTTTTCGCAGTATTTTTTTTTAAAGGTTTTTTTTCTTCTGCACAAGCTGCTAATATAATCAGCCACGATAGCAAAAATAATTTAAAATACTTCATCCTTTTTTTAGTTATATGTTAGTCAAAAATAGTAAATATTATTTGAATAATTTTTGTGGCTAGCAATGTTTTTTTATGAATAATTAAATTTTAATTGTTACTACTTACAAGAGGATTAATTTAATTTTTTTTATTCATGAAGACATAAAAAAACCGACTCTTTTTGAGAGTCGGCTGTATAAAATTAATATTATTTCTCTATTGACTGTCTCTTGCAGTTTCTCCATGTAACGCTGAATCAAGCCCAAGCTCTTCTTCTTCTTTACTTACTTTTACAGGAGTAATTTTATTTATGATCATTAGCATACCATAGGTAAAAGCAAAAGCATATATAGAAGCTAATAAAGTAGCGACAAGTTGTTTTAAGAAGAATGATACATTTCCAAAAATAAGACCATCAGCCCCATTTGCGTTAATAGCTGTTGAAGCAAAAATACCTAAGCAAATTGTACCTATAACTCCACCAATTCCATGAACTCCCCATACATCAAGGGCATCATCCCATCCTAATTTATCTTTTACTTTCACAGCAAAGTAACAACCTATACCAGCAAATAAACCTATCAATACAGCTGTTGGAGTACTCACGTAGCCGGCTGCAGGGGTAATGGTTGCTAAACCAGCTATAGCGCCAGTTAATAGACCTATAAATGTAGGTTTTTTGTCATTACGTGTCCATTCAATTATTAACCAGGTTACTGCAGCAACTGAGGCTGCAATATCAGTGTTAAGAAAGGCTATTGCTGTAATTCCGTTTACAGCTAATTCACTTCCGGCATTAAACCCATACCACCCAAACCACAATAAAGCAGTTCCAACAGCAACTAAGGGTACACTGTTTGGTTGAGCATTCTTATTTCTTCGTGCTCCTACATAAAAAACAGAGGCAAGAGCCGCGGCACCTGCAGTTGCATGTACAACAATACCCCCAGCAAAATCAAGTACTCCCCATTCAGCAAGAATTCCACCACCCCATATCATATGAACAAATGGGTAATAAACAAAAATTTGCCATACTATCAAGAATAAAATATAAGCCTTAAAAGTAACTCTGTTGGCAAATGCTCCTGTTATAAGTGCAGGGGTAATAATTGCAAACATCATTTGATACGAGACAAATACAATTTCAGGGAATCTTTTATCTGCTGAATATAGAGTGTCTATTCCAATTCCTTTTAAAAATATTTTGTCAAAATTTCCTATAATAGCACCTTCACCACCGCTAAAACAAAGTGAATAGCCAATAGCCCACCATAATATAGTTGTAATTCCTAAAGAAATAAAACTTTGAATCATTACACCTAAAATATTTCTTTTACAGGCTAATCCTCCGTAAAAAAAGGCAAGGCCAGGCGTCATTAACATAACTAAACTTGTTGCTAAAAGCATAAATGTAGTTGTTCCGGTATCAATCATAAGAGTGTTGTTAAATTTATGTTAAAAAATGTGATGCGCAAAAATAATCTTTTTTAATTGAGAGGGGTGTAATATATGGGGTAAATACGAGAAAGTTATGTATTTTTATTGCTTACCCCTTCTAAAAGAATACTTGTTGTAATATTTTTAACAATATTGTATTTTTTTTACATATAATATAAAGGGTGGTCCTTCAATTTATTAGATTGAAACTATTTTATATTGAAAAAGTCCAAACAATTAAGTTTGAACTTTTAATATTATATATTTAATAACGTATTTTATAAATGAATTACTTCATCGTATGCTGCAGCAACAGCTTCCATTACTGCTTCACTCATAGTTGGGTGAGGGTGAATTGCTTTTAAAATTTCATGACCTGTAGTTTCTAATTTTCGGGCAACAACAGCTTCAGCAATCATATCAGTTACTCCAGCACCAATCATATGGCAACCTAACCATTCACCATATTTTGCATCGAAAATAACTTTTACAAAGCCATCAGGAGTTCCTGCTGCCTTCGCTTTTCCAGATGCTGAAAATGGAAACTTTCCAATTTTTAATTCGTAACCTTCTTCTTTTGCTTTTGCTTCTGTTAAACCTACACTGGCAATTTCAGGAGTAGCATATGTACAGCCCGGAACATTCCCATAATCAACTTTTTCAGTATGAACTCCAGCTAATTTTTCAACACAAGTAATTCCTTCTGCAGAAGCAACGTGTGCTAAAGCTGGACCAGGGACAACATCTCCAATAGCATAATAACCAGGAATATTAGTTTGATAAAAATCATTAACTCATATTTTCTCACGATCAACCACAATACCTACATCTCCTAATCCAATGTTTTCAATGTTTGATTTTATTCCTACAGCTGAAAGTACAATATCAGCTTCTAAAATTTCTTCACCTTTTTTAGTTTTAACAACAGCTTTAACTCCATTACCTGAAGTATCAACAGATTCTACTGATGAATTTGTCATTACTTTAATTCCAGCTTTTTTGAAAGAACGTTCAAACTGTTTTGAAACTTCAACATCTTCTAAGGGAACTAAATTTGGTAAAAACTCAACAACTGTAACCTCAGTTCCCATTGAATTGTAAAAATGCGCGAATTCAACTCCAATTGCACCAGAACCAACTACAATCATTTTTTTAGGCTGCTTTGAAAGTGTCATTGCCTGACGGTAACCTATTACTTTTTTACCGTCTTGTGGTAAGTTTGGTAATTCTCTAGAACGAGCTCCTGTTGCAATGATGATAGAATCAGCACTGTATTCAGTTACTTTTCCGTCAGCATCAGTAACATCAACTTTTTTTCCTGTTTTTATCTTACCAAAACCATCAATAACATCAATTTTGTTTTTCTTCATCAAGAATTGAACACCTTTACTCATTCCTGAAGCAACATTTCTACTTCGTTTAATAACTGCGGCAAAATCTTTATCAATTGCTTCAGCTTTTAAACCATACTCATCAACATGTTTTAAATAATCGTATACTTGAGCACTTTTTAATAAAGCTTTGGTTGGGATACAACCCCAGTTCAAACAGATTCCGCCTAAATTTTCTTTTTCAATTACTGCTACTTTAAATCCTAATTGTGATGCTCTAATGGCTGTAACATACCCTCCAGGACCACTTCCAATTATTATTACGTCGTATTTCATTTTATATTTTGTTTTTAGTTGGCTTAAAGCACAAATTTAATTTTTTTATTTGTTAGTATTTTAATTTTTTAATCCTTTAATAAAATTACATTCGTTCGGGAACATTAATTCCAAGTAATTTAAAGGCAGATTTAATAATATCGCCTACTTTTTTTGATAATTGTGTTCTAAAAATCTTTTCACTTTCATTTTCACTTGCTAAAATTGGAACACTTTGATAAAAAGAATTATAAGCTTTTACTAAGTCATATGTATAATTTGCAATTAATGCTGGACTATGGTTTTTGGCAGCATTTTGTATTATTTCAGGAAATAATTCTAATTGTTTTATCAGTTCTCTTTCTTTTGTATGAAGATTTATATTAGTTATTTCTTTTGAATAATTAAAAGTCACTTTTCTTAAAATAGATTGAATTCTTGCAAATGTATACTGAATGAAAGGACCTGTATTACCCGCAAAATCTACAGATTCTTCTGGGTTAAATAAAATTCTTCTTTTTGGATCAACTTTTAAAATGTAATATTTTAAAGCTCCTAACCCAATAATTTTATAGAGTTTCTCCTTTTCTTCATCAGAATAACCATCAAGTTTGCCAAGATCTTGAGAAATTTCACGTGCAGTATTAGTCATTTCAATAATTAAATCATCGGCATCCACAACAGTTCCTTCTCTAGATTTCATTTTACCACTAGGTAAATCTACCATTCCATAAGACAAATGATACAAATTTTTTGCCCAATCAAATCCTAATTTATCAAGAATCATAAACAATACTTTAAAATGGTAATCTTGCTCGTTTCCAACTGTATAAACCAGTTCATTTAGGTCAAAGTCTTTAAAACGTTCAATGGCAGTACCAATATCTTGTGTCATATAAACGGCTGTTCCATCTGCACGCAACACAATTTTTTCATCTAAGCCTTCATCACTTAAATCAATCCATACAGAACCATCTTCTTTTTTGTAGAAAATGCCATTTTGTAATCCTTCAGCAACAATATCTTTTCCTAATAGATAGGTATTACTTTCATAATAATTTTTATCAAAATCAACGCCTAACTCTTTGTAAGTTTGGTTAAAACCTTCATAAACCCATTCGTTCATTGTTTTCCAAAGTAAAATTACTTCTTCGTCACCAGCTTCCCATTTGCGAAGCATTACTTGGGCTTCTAATAAAATAGGAGCTTCTTTTTTAGCTTCTTCTTCTGTTTTACCTTCAGCAATTATTTGAGCAATTTCTTCTTTATATGCTTTGTCAAAAGCAACATAATAATTACCAACCAATTTATCACCTTTTAATCCAGTGCTTTCTGGAGTTTCTCCATTCCCAAAACGTTGCCATGCCAGCATACTTTTGCAAATATGAATTCCGCGGTCGTTAATAATTTGTGTTTTATAAACTTTTTTTCCCGAGGCTTTTATAATTTCAGCAACAGAATAACCTAATAAATTGTTTCTAATGTGTCCTAAGTGTAAAGGTTTATTAGTGTTTGGTGAAGAATATTCAACCATTACTGCTTTATCATTTGAGCTAGGTTTAATAATTCCAAAATGTTCAGTGGCATTTATCTCATTGAAACTATTTATAAAATGTACATCAGAAATTACCAGATTCAGAAAACCTTTTACGACATTGAAATCTGAAATTTCATCAATATTTGTTTTTAAATATTCACCAATTTTAGTTCCAATTTCAATAGGATTTCCCTTAACGTAGCGCAAAAATGCAAAAACAACTATGGTAATATCACCTTCAAATTCTTTTCTTGTTGCTTGAAATTCAACTGTTTCAATGGTTGTGCCGTAGATTTCTTTAAAACCGGTTTTTACTACTTCTGCTAATTTGTTTTGCATCTTTTTTGCTGAAAAATTTAGAAATGCAAAAATACATAAAATTTGAAAGTATAAATTGTATTTTTGCAGTAAATTACAATAATGGAGCAGTTTTTAAAAGATTTACCGGAATTAGCGAAAGAAAAGGAACTTGAAACTAAAAAATATTTTGCTAAGTTAAAAAAAAGAACCCCCAAGCGGTTGGATGTGATTATGCAGAAATTGCACGCCGATGAATTTAAAAATACCGATTGTTTGACCTGTGGGAATTGCTGTAAAACTACCAGTCCAATTTTTACCGATATTGACATTAGGCGAATTTCTAAGCATTTAAGAATGAAGGAACATCAATTTATTTCTCAATACTTAGAAGTTGATACTGACAGTTTTTATGTGTTAAAAAGTGCACCTTGTACTTTTTTAGACATAAATGATAATACTTGTTTTATTTACAATGTACGTCCAAAAGCTTGTAAAGAATATCCGCATACAAATAGGCGAAAATTTATTCAAATAACAGATTTAACCATGAAAAACGCAGTTATTTGTCCTGCAGTATATAACATTGTTGAGGCTTTAAAAAGCAAATTGAATTTATAACCAAAGTATTAAATACTCATCTAAATAATTGAAAAATATATATTTTGAAAGTGAAATCATAATGTTTGAATAAATATAAACATAAGCATATTTTCTTATATTTGTTCATTAAAAAAAAGATTTGAAATGAAAAAAAATGTTATGCTAATATCAGTATTTCTGCTGATGTCTATTTCTGTTATTAAAGCAAAATCAAGTTCAATAAATTGGATAACTTCCTTTGATGATGCAAAAAAAATGTCCAAGGCATTGAACAAGCCAATATTATTAGATTTTACAGCGCTTTGGTGTGGTCCTTGTAAAAAAATGGATAGAGAAGTATGGAATAGAGATGATATTAAACAAGTTATGCAAAACTTTATTTCTGTTAAAATAGATCTAGATTCTAATACAACGTTGGCTTCCAAATATAGTGTTAAGGCAATTCCAAATATATTTATTTTGGATGGTTATGGAAATGTTTTGTATTCAACAGTTGGTTATAAGGATAAAAATAAAATTAGAGAGTTACTTGAAGGTTTTTCTGTAAATCTTGCCAATATTCATATGGCACAGTTAATTTTAGAAAAAGACGAAAAAAATATTTATTCCAATTTAAGAGTTGCTCAAAAGTTTCAGGATGCTAGCTTTGTTTTAAATGGTGATTCAAAAAAAGCTTTTTTGAATCGATCAAATTATTATTTAAAAGTTGCAAAAAAACTTGTGCCTAAAGATAAAAAGGTCTTAACTGAAAAAATTAATTTACTTAAACTTTATAACAAGGCTGGATATAAAAATTACAAAGGGGCATTAAAATCATTGGCTAAGGATTTTGAAAATATTAATGAATCAAATAAGGCTCTTTCTTATTTTATTAAATTCTATTGTTATCATTTTTTAGAAGAGGATGTTAAGGCTCAAGAAGTTTTGGATGATTTAAATGCTTTGCAAGCTAGTAAGTTTGTGAAAAAAGCCCATTACTTATTAGAATTTAATTAATCATATATTAAATATTTCGTTCTAATTTTTTTAAATTCTTCAATTTTTGGTTGCCATGAATTGTTAATTTCTTTTGCTGATAAACCAGCTTTAAGTTGTTCTTCTAGTTTTGGTGAACCTGCGTGTATGGTGAATGTATTTCCAAAAAATGTTTCAGTTTTTGGAGTTTTTTGATACGCATCAATCAACCATTTAATATTTATTGAATCAAGTTTTTTTGTCTGATTTAATTGTACACCGTAACAAAGTGTTCCTTTATATTTTGGGTATTTTGAACCAAAATTTGCTTGAGGTATATAATTAAAATCACTTTTTGGAAAGAATGGAGCACCGTATTGTTGAAACTGATTTTCAGTGCCACGCCCAGCATTTATAATTGTTCCTTCAAAAAAGCCAAGACTTGGATATAAATTTATAGCTGTATCATTTGGTAAATTTGGAGAGGGGCGAAGTGGTAAAGAGTATTTACTTTGGTGCTTATAATTCTTTAACGGAATTATAGTTAAATCGCATTCAATTTTATTTTGTAGCCAATGTTCTCCATTTATCATTTGTGCATATTCACCAATGGTCATTCCATAAACAAGTGGAACAGGATGCATTCCGACAAAACTTTTATATTCAATTTCCAATGTTGGACCATCAATATAATGTCCGTTCGGATTTGGTCTGTCTAAAACAACTACCGGTATTCCAGCTTCAGCACAAGCTTCCATTACATAATGCATTGTAGAGATATATGTGTAAAAGCGAACTCCAACATCTTGTATATCGAAAACAACTAATTCTATTCCTTGTAGTTGTTCTTTGCTCGGTTTTTTATTTTTTCCATACAAAGATATTATCGGTAACCCCGTTTTTAAGTCTATTCCATCAGCCACTTTTTCACTGGCATCTGCTTTTCCTCTAAAACCATGTTCAGGAGAAAAAACTTTCTTAATCTTTATATTTAGGTTTAATAATGAATCTATTAGATGAGTTTGATTTTCGTTTCTATTAATTATTATAGAAGTTTGGTTGGCTACAATTGCAATACGTTTATTTTTTAGTAATTCAATATATAAATTAGTTTGATTTGCGCCTGTTATAATTTTACTTGATTTTTCCTTAAGTAGTAATGAATTTGTTTGTCCACAAGAAATCAAACTAAAAAACATGAATAAAACCAATAAGAAATATGTATTTTTGAAAAGTTTACAAATCATATAAATTGAATTACGAATTATTTATTGCCAAACGTATTATTGCTGGAAAACAGTATAAAAGTAGCATTTCATCACCAATAATAAAAATTGCCATTATTGCCATTGCATTGGGAATTGTAATTATGATGATTTCAATTGCAACGGGTATTGGTCTTCAGCAAAAAATAAGAGAAAAATTATCGGGATTTAATGGTCACATTCAAATAACTAATTTTGATAATAATAATTCGGAAATTACATTGGAGCCTATCCCCAAAAATCAAGATTTTTATCCAAAATTCACATCGGTTTCAAACATTAAAAATGTACAGGTTTTTGCATCAAAGCCGGGAATTATAAGGACTGCTATAGATTTTGAGGGTGTTATTTTTAAAGGTGTTTCATCAGATTATGATTGGAGCTTTTTTAAAAATTATTTGGTTGAAGGAAAAATTCCTGATTTTATGGGAGAAACTTCAAATGAAGTACTTATTTCCAAAGAAATTTCGAATAGAATGAATATTAATTTAGATGATACTATTAATATTTTATTTGTAAAAAAAGAAACTAATAAGCCGCCTTGGTTAAGAGTAGTAGCAGTTGTTGGAATATATAATTCAGGATTTCAGGAGTTTGATGAAAATTATGTGATTGCTGATATTAGGCATATTCAAAAAATGAATAAATGGGGTGCAGATAATGTTGGTGGATTTGAAATATTTTTAAATGATTTTGATGAAATTGAAGCAAAAAGCCAAGAAATATATTCGCAAACGGCTTCTACTTTAAATAGTACAAGTATAACAGAAAAATATCCTGCAATTTTTGAATGGATTAGTTTGTTTGATAATAATACATATCTAATTATTGTAATCATGATTTTGGTTGCAGGTATAAATATGATTACCGCATTATTAGTTTTAATTCTTGAAAGAACTCAAATGATTGGTATTTTAAAGGCTTTAGGAAGTACTAATTTAAGTGTTCGAAAAGTATTTTTATACAATGCAGTTTATTTAATATTACGTGGCTTATTTTGGGGGAATTTAATTGGATTGAGTATTTTGTTTTTACAAAAGCAATTTGAAATTATAGCATTAAATCCTGAAACTTATTATGTAAATACGGTTCCTATAGCTATAAATTTTGGATATATTGTACTGTTAAATATTGGAACTTTATTATTGTGTTTATTAATGTTAATTATTCCTACATTAATTGTTTCAAAAATTAATCCGGTAAAGGCTATAAAATTTGAATAAAGAGTAACTCTATATTAAGCTTTTTTAATCTCTTTTTTAAATTCGTTTAAAAGAATTTTTTGTAATAAATCTTCAGGAATTAGTTTTTCAATAAATAATAGCAATCGGTTAATTCTTTTTGGAATTATAATTGTTTTGTTTTGTAACATTTTGCTTATTGTATATTTGGCAAGTTCTTGTGGTGATATTTTGGTAAGATCACCCATTTTACCGTGACTTTTAATTCTTGAAAAAGTTCCTTTATTGGTTTCCACACCATTTGGGCAAACAACACTCACTGAAATAGACGATTCCTGCAATTCATCGTGCAATGCTTTAGAGAATGATACTACAAAAGCTTTTGAAGCTGCATATACACATTTAAAAGGTATTGCATAATAAGCAGACAAACTTCCTATATTTAGTATATAACTTTTGGTAGATTTTTTTAAATCAGGGATAAATAAACGTGTAATTAAAACTAAAGCTCTAATATTTAGTTGGATTCTGGAGTCGCTATATTCTAACGATGATTTTTCAAAAACTGTTGTGCCAGCCATTCCAGCATTATTTATTAAAATATTTAGATTGTAATTGTTCTTTTTACACCAGTTATACACTCTATGTGGTGCATTTAAGTTTGTTAGATTGATTTCTAAAAAATCAGATTTAACTGCGTATTTATTGCTAATTTCATATGCAACGTTTGAAAGGTTTTCATTTGGAAGTGAAACCAATAAAACGTTTGAACCTCTATTTGCACATTCCTCGGCCATTGCTTTACCAATTCCTTTTGATGCACCTGTTATTAATGCGTAATTTTCATTTGTCATAGCCTTAAATTTTTAATCCATTGAATTGTTTGTTCTGCACCTTTTTCAAAAGGAGTTATTTTATAGCCTAAATCATTAATTGCTTTTTGTGATGAAACTCTCCAGTTGTAATTGTATTTTTTTACTAATTCAGGAGTAATAGGAGGAGGTGTTTTGAATATTTTGGTTGATATTATCATTGAATGTGACAGCAATAGCATCATAAACAACGGTACTTTGAACATTAATTGCTGTTTTCCTGAAATATTTTTTAGAGTTAAAAAGAAATCGAGATAACTTAAATCAGAGCCTCCAAGTAAGTAACGTTCTCCATTCTTTCCATTCTTCATAGCTAATATGTGACCATTAACAACATCATCGATAAATACATAATTACCAATACTTTTTCCATCGCCCGGAATTAATCTCCAATTTCCGTTTATATAAGATTTTATAATTTTTGTAACACTGTTACTTTTGCTTAAAATTCCGGGTCCATAAACTCTTGTAGGATTAACAATGGTAATATCAATATTTTTGTTGGAATATGATTTTACTAATTTTTCTGCTTCTGCTTTTGTTCTTTCATATTCTAAAAAATATTTTAGTTCATTTATGGAATTTTCTTCAATTTTAGTGTTTATTGAAGGACCAAATACACCAGCTGTAGAAGTAAATATTACTTTTTCTATTCCCAAGCTTAAAGCAGTATCTAATACGTTTTTCGTGCCCGTAACGTTTAAATCGTAGATATCATTTTTTTTATCAGCCCAAACGTCTGTAAAAGCAGCGGTGTGATAAACATACTGACACCCATTCATTCCATTTTTTAAAGATTCAATATTTAAAATATCCCCACTAACGGGCTTTATATTTTTATGAATAAGTTTTTTTTTCTTTTCTTCAGAACGGTATAAAGCGTGAACCGTATTACCTGATTCAGCTAGTTTTTGAACTAAATTGGTTCCAATAAATCCTGTAGAACCAGTTATAAAAACATTCATTATTATTTTTTTTGATTACCAACAAAACTAATATAGGGGTGTGTTTTTAGACTAAACCATTCATTTGATAGGGCAAGCGTTAAATGAATAATAAATGCTATTAAAATGTTTCCTGTTTTAAGGGTTAAAATACATAATATAATACCTAAAGGAATGGCTCCAATTGCTTCTTTTTTTCCTTTATGTATATGAGCTAATGAATAAAAAACAACATTAATTAAAATAGAAAACCACATACCAAAAGCATAAAAACTATTGTATAATAAAAAACCTCTAAATAGAAATTCATAAGCTGCTAAATAGACAACCCAACCCAAGGCACTTAACAGTACTAGTTGAATATTCCATTTCTTTTTTCTTATTTGAGGATATAATTTTAAGTTATCAGCTTTGTCTTTATTTAAATAATTAAGGAGTATTAGTGTTGGGCATAAAATTAGAAGCCACCAATAATAGCTATAATTAATGTTGTTGAAATTTAAACCAACGTTGTAAATTTTAGTTGATTTTTGATACAAAAAGAAAATTATTAATGGGAATACACTAAATAGGAGTAATGCAATAAAACGGAAGAATAATACATAATAAACCGAATAATTTTCTGCATCAAATTTATTTATAAAAGCTCTTTTTATAGATGTTGATGAATATGAATAATTATAAGCTACAAGTATTATAGCTACGTAAACTAAAGTAACTATAAACAATTTTATTGCATATTGAACACCTAACTGTTCCATAATTTATGCTTTTATACCACGTTGATTTTTTAAAAGATTAGAATACGTTGTAAAACGTAATTATTTTAAATAGTTCAAAGAACCAACTAGCAATTTTATTAATATATTTAAAGCGTATACCTAAAGGTACTATAATTAACTAGTAATTGCAAGAGTAACTATTGGGACTTATTAATTTAAGATGCCGTAAATTAACAATTTACGGCATCTTAAATTAAATAACAAGTAGGTTTAAAAAGTTATCCCTTAATTTGGTTTTTTTTAAATTTCTCAAATTTAGTTTCTTTGTTTTTTGGCCATGAATTATTACTTAAATTAACATCTGCTGTTTGTTCATCAGGATCAACAGTTATTTTTGTAATACTTTTATTTGATGGAAATAGTTTTGTAACTACTTGGTCATTTTTACTCCAAATTTGTGCTGGATATTGCTTACGTTCTTTTGTACCATCTTCATATTCAAACTCAACAATAATTGGCATAACTAAATCGCCAGGTTTTTCAAATTTTATTTCATAAAAATATTTTGGAGATTTTAATTCATTTTTTTCTTCTTTAGAAAAGTTATCAGTTAAGTAATCGTTCAATAATTTAAAATCTTCAGGTTTATTATTTTTTAAATCTTCAGTAAATTCTTCACTACCTTCTGAAACCAAATAAAGTGCTGGATCTAATTGATCTATGGTCATTCCATAACGTTTTACAATATTTTTAGCACGTTCAGTCGGTTTATCAGTTATGTAGTATTTTTGGACAGATTTTATTCCAATATCATTGTTTCCTGTTGTATAAAACCAACCTCTCCAAAACCAATCTAAATCCATTGCGGAGGCATCTTCCATAGTTCTAAAGAAATCGGCAGGAGTGGGGTGTTTAAATTTCCATCGTTTTGCATAGGTTTTAAATGCATGGTCAAATAATTCTGGTCCCATAATAGTTTGACGCAGCATAAATAGTCCAGCTGCAGGTTTAGCATAGGCATTTGATGAAAAATTAAATAGATTATCACCTTGCGACATTATTGGAGCCAATTTACTTTGATCACCTTTCATATAACCAACAATATTTTTGGGGTATTTACTGGTAGGAAAGAGTTTTGAATCATATTTTTCCAGTGCATAAATTTGTACAAACGAATCAATTCCTTCATCCATCCATGTCCATTGGCGCTCATCAGAATTAATAATCATTGGAAAATAGTTATGACCAATTTCGTGTGTAATAACACCAATCATACCCTTTTTCAATCTCTCGGAATAATATCCATCTTTATTAGGTCTTCCATAGTTAAAGCAAATCATTGGGTATTCCATTCCCATTTCTGCATTTATGGAAGTAGCATGTGGGTACGGGTAATCAAATGTGTATTGTGAATATACTTTTAAAGCATTTGCAACAACTCTGGTTGAATGTTCTTCCCACAGAGGCATACCTTCTTTTGGATATAAAGAATATGCCATTACTGTTTTATCATTTAATTTAACAGCCATAGCATCCCACATGTATTTTCTGGAAGTAGCAAAAGCAAAATCTCGCACATTCTCAGCGTATAATTTCCAGGTTTTTGTTTTTTGAGAACTATCTTTTTTTGTTTCAGCTGCTTCTTCGGGTGTTACAATAAATATTGGATTTTCATAAGATTTTTTTGCTTCTGTAAATCGTTTATATTGTTTTTTTGAAAAAACTTCTCGGGGATTTTGAATGTTCCCTGTGCCATTTAAAATAAAATCAGCAGGTGTTGTAATTGTTACATTGTAATTTCCAAATTCCAGGGCAAACTCACTTCTTCCCCAAAATTGCATATTTTGCCAGCCCTCAACATTATTATAAACTGCTAAACGAGGAAAAAATTGAGCAATTACATAAGCCATATTACCATCAGAAAGTTCTTCAAAACCAGAGCGACCACCAATTACCATGTAATTATTAATATTATACCACCATTTTATAGTGAAAACAAATTTTTCACCTGAGGTTAAAGGTTGAGGTAAATTTACTCGCATCATAGTTTGATTTATAAAATGAGTAATAGGATTATCACTAATATCAGTTACTTGCTCAATGTTAAATCCTCCATCAAAAGATTTTTCCATAAAAGATTTCGTGAAATTAGAGGGTGTATACCGAGATCTTGATCCACTTCCATTAATATCTTTAGTTTTTGAGTTAGCGGATCTAACATTTTGATCTAATTGAACCCACAAATAATCTAATTCGTCTTTCGAGTTATTATGATAGGTAATAGTTTCTTCTCCATATATTCGTTGATTTTTATCATCTAAAACAATATTCATGTCATAATCAACCTGTTGCTGAGTATATTCATATCCAGGAGCACCAGAAGCATTGTGCTGATTGTTTGGAGTAGGAAGTTCTTGTTTAAGTTGTTTAAATTTATTGGTATTATAATGTCCTTTTTGACGTTCGTTGCCAGAAGCGGTTTCTTGTGCGAAAAGAGTTGTTGTAATAAGTAATATTGATATACTTAAGGAAAGTAATTTATACATTATTTGATAAAATTATAGATATTTGGTAAAATAAGTATTTTTATCAAAAAAGATTTAAGTTTTTTAAAATTTTAACAAACCTTTATTATTCTTTCTGTTGAAATATAAGGTTTTGTATTTATTTTTTATTTTTAATTTAACGATGTTTTGTTGTTGTTCAAATTCTTCAAAAAGACAATTATTATTGATTTCTAAGGAGTTTATTGATTGAATTCCAGTAATTTCCAAATAAAATCTCACAATATCATCATTATACTCTTTACCGATAAAAATGTAGTTTTTGTTACTGTTATTAACTTTAATTTTAAAGTGTTTGTTTAAATAGGCTTCATAATACCCATCAATATTTAAAAACTCTTTGGGTGTTGCCAAATATAGATTTGTATTATGTATTTTGTTGAGTGAAAATTCAATATCATCAATAAATAAGCCTATAATTATTTGAATTGATTGTTGTTCTTCTATATATTCAATTTCACATAAACTAACATAATATTTGTGAATTGTAAATGCGAACGTTGGAATTAAAAAAAGTAATATTATATATTTTTTAAATTTCATTAATGCAAAAGTATGAATAAGAATCAAAATAAATTTAAAAGAAAATTAATTGATTGGAAATTATGATTTTTTATTTTCATTTGATTCAATTTTAATAGTAGTTTAATAAAAATATATTTATACTGCTGTAAACTTTTGTTAAAGGTTCAAAAAATGTAACTTTGAGTAAATACTTATAGCATGAAAAAATTATTAATTGCAAGCACATCAACAGTTCACGGAAAAGGATACTTAGAGTATATTTTACCTGAATTATCGGTATTTTTTAAAGGTATAAATGAAATTTTATTTATTCCATACGCTCGCCCAAGTGGCTTATCATATGAGGCCTACACTGACATTGCTAAAAAAGGATTTGCAAAAATTAGTATAAATGTTAGAGGAATTCATGAGTTTGATAATGCTCTTGATGCTGTAAATAATGCTAAAGGAATTTTTACTGGTGGAGGCAATACTTTTTTATTGGTTAAAGAGTTGTATGACCGTAAATTAATTACTCCAATTAAATATGTTGTTGAAAACGGTATTCCTTATTTTGGAACAAGTGCTGGAAGCAATATTACTGGAATTTCTATGCAAAATACCAATGATATGCCTATTATTTATCCACCAAGTTTTAAAACATTTGGCTTTATTAATTTTAATATAAACCCTCATTATTTAGATCCAAACCCTTCTTCAAAGCATATGGGTGAAACAAGAGAAACTCGTATTAATGAGTATCATACTTTAAATGAAACACCAGTTTTAGGAATACGAGAAGGTAGTTGGTTAGACGTAAATGGAAGTCAAGTAGTTTTAAAAGGTGAGTTAAATGCTCGTTTGTTTCAACAAGGTAAAGCACCAACTGAACTTCCTCCTGAAACCAATTTAAGCTTTTTAATGTAGGTTAAAAGAAGTTGCAATTATTTGTGCATCCGGTGATTTTTTTACTTCAGGTGAAAGAAGCTTATGTGTTTTTATAATTCTTATAGAATCAATTTTTGAAGATTTTAATTGGTCGCGAAGCAGCATGGCAGCAATAAATGAATTTTTATTTTGAATAATATAATTGTAGGTGAATTTAGTGAATTTATTTTCAATTAATTTCATAGTATTGCCAATTTCATTCAACTTTTCCGCATCATTTTCTAAGCGTGCTTTTTGAAATTTAGGAAATAAGGCATCAATCTTATTAAAAATGGCTTTTGAATTTGCTTTATATTTCTCCAACTTAGTGTTAAGATTTGATCCTATAATTATCGGGTCATTAAGATTTAAACCATTTATATAAATTTTGTAAGCATTGTTCTCAACAATAAATACAGTTGTTGCAGAATAACTTTCATAGGTTAAAACGAAACGTTCAGGGTAATCAACAATTCCTTTTAAAATAAATTTGTTTTTTGAAACCTCAAATGAATCTATTGGATAAAGAGAATTTTGAATTATTTTATTTAAATAAACTTTTTTTGTAAAGAAGTTTTCAAAAGTGCCAGTTATTAAAAAACCATTTTCTTTTTGATCTGAAATGGTGTTAATTTTTTCAGAAGGTTGTTCCTTTTTACAAGAAGTAATAAAAACAATAGCAATACTTAAAATGAACAACTTTTTCATCTGTTTTATTTAGTTGTTTTATTCTGTTAGAAGGAAGCCACATAGTAATAATTTCAGTTACCATAGAAATTATTAGGGATACTCTTATTGAATATATTAATAATTTACATACTCAATAATTTCAATACCGTATCCAGTCATTCCAACAAGCTTTTTAAATTTAGTGGCATTTGACAGTACCCTTAATTTTTTTACCCCTAAATCGTGTAATATTTGGGCACCAATACCAAAGTCTTTTTCATCCATTTTTAAACTAGGTATATAGGGATTATTATTTTCTTGACTTTCTTTTAAAATATTCAGGCGCGCCAATAAGTTAAAAGATTGATTTTCTTGATTGATAAAAACAATAGCTCCTTTTCCTTCTTTGTTAATTGCTTCAAAAACACGTTTTAGTTTGCCATCAGGATTTTTTGTAAGTGTTCCTAATATATCATTATTAACTAAAGTTGAATTTACTTTTACCAGTATTTTCTCATCTTCAGTCCAATCTCCTTTGGTTAGTGCTAAATGTACTTGATTATTAGTTGTTTGAGTGTAAGCTCTAAGTTTGAAATCACCAAAACGAGTTTTAATTTCAAAATTTTCAGAAAGTTCAATTAATGAATCATGTTGCATTCTATATTCAACTAAATCTTCAATTGAAATTAATTTTAAGTTAAATTCCTGAGCTAATTTATAAAGTTGAGGAAGACGTGACATAGTACCATCCTCATTCATAATTTCAACAATAACTCCGGCAGGGGAAAATCCGGCTAATCGTGCCAAATCAATAGCAGCTTCAGTATGTCCAGTTCTTCTTAAAACTCCACCTTCTCGAGCTTTTAATGGAAAAATATGACCAGGTCGATTAAGATCATGTGGTCGAGTTGAATTTTTTGTCAATGATTTTACGGTTAATGCTCTGTCTTTTGCTGAAATTCCTGTCGTTGCTCCTTCACCGTTATAATCAATACTTATGGTAAAAGCTGTGCCTAAAGGGTCTGTATTTAACCCAACCATTAAGTTTAAATCAAGTTCTTTACATCTGCTTTCAGTAATAGGAGCACATATTAAACCACGCCCATGTGTAGCCATAAAATTGATCATCTCAGGTGTTACTTTTTCAGCAGCACCAATAAAATCCCCTTCATTTTCTCTATTTTCATCATCTACAACAATAACAACTTTTCCTTTTTTTATGTCGCTAATAGCTTCTTCAATAGTATTTAGTGTTATGTTACTTACGGAGTTTCCCATGTTTATGTTTTTTTTATTTTTCCAAGTAACTTTTGAAACTTGTCAAAAATAGCGTCAATATTGAAT
>ERZ1046740.227-NODE-227-length-49830-cov-22.885967_pt1 | contig 49830 bp, 41 predicted proteins | sample MGYA00383093_ERZ1046740 | MGnify/ENA primary metagenome ERZ1046740 (study PRJEB29581, sample SAMEA5548363) | metagenome | biome: marine; feature: coastal; material: water | depth 25 m | study: Short-term variability in the microbial, nano- and picoplankton... | reverse complement strand
ATGAGTGAAGATTGTTTAGCTTGTGATGGCTAAAGGCTAAAAGTTATGACTTTTTTATACATACAATAACTAATGTGTATAAAAAATCAAATAATCTATACATATAATTAAAGGGAGGTCTTACGACTTCCCTTTTTTTTTAACATTTCCATTTTCTTCTAGCAATGTCGTTAGGACAATCACCATTTTTATCTGGATCTTTGCACTTTTTAATTCCAGCAGATCTAGCACAGTAAGAGTCTTTCCGTGATCCACCTTCTGGTTGTGGTCTCTGAACGTTACCACCAGTTTTTCTATTATAAGCTTTTCTTTCAGCCGCTGTCATACCCCCTTTGTGAGGTTTATTTCTCTTAAGCGGACTTGTTCCTCTCTGCCTAGCTAACCAAGTCATATTTTTTTACAGTTATTTACAGTCTCACCAGTTCCGCTAGGAGACTTTTTAGTTCCTACTTTTTTATAACCTTTCCAGCATTTGGAATTTTTAGAATTAGCTCCTTTAAATTTAAATGGAGAACCTAAGGAATTTGGTCCACAACCTTTTGTTTTTAGTGTTGATTTCATAATTTACTTTTTATATGCAGCAATACTCTTCTTTTACATCATAGCAAGGGCAAGCTTTAGATGAAAATTCATTATGTCCATGTACTGTTGCATTAGGATTCAATCTTTTTAATGTTTTAATGAGATCTAAGAGACTTTCTTTTTGTTCTTGTGTTCTAGTATCCTTAGGATTTAAAAAATCATCTAATCCCCCTATATAACACACGCCAATACTATTTTTATTATAGTTTTTAGTATGAGCACCTTGTATATGTATAGGTCTACCGTATTCTATATTTCCATTTAAAGATACAACATAGTGATAACCAATACCACTCCATCCTCTATCTTTATGCCAGTTGTCTATAGTAGAAGCACTTATGTTTACTCCTTCTTTAGTAGCAGAACAATGTATTATTATTTTATTTATTTTTCTCATTTATTATTTCTTCTCTATTATTTTATATAACTTCTCGTCTATTTTATCAAGCTTATCACTATTTTGTTCCACTTTTTTCTGTGTATTCATTATAGTCTCTCTAATAAATTGATCTTTAAGATCATACTCTGTTCTCGTGACAGGAGGTATAGGAAGTTCTTTAGCTAATTGTATCTCGGCCTGTATAGCAAACCACATGCCAACAACGGTAGCAATAAAGCATATTATTATAACTATTGTTCTTAAATCTAAAGTTAGTTCAGTGTTATCTGAGATCTTGTCGGTCATATATTTTTTTTATAAAGGTGTATGTAATATTTTTTATAATTACATTATTTTTAGTTTTATTTACGTTTATTTCTCAAAAATTTTAAGTATTCTCTTCTACTGGTAAACTTGTTTCTTTTTTTTCTTATTTTCTCGTCTCTTTTCCTTATTCTCAAGAACTTTTTAAAATCATAACTTTTAGTTTCTGGGTATGCTAAATCCCATTTCTCTTTAGGTAGATGTGTATATTTACTGTATCCAGATAGTAATAGTATATCTGTATATAATTTTGTTTCACTATCTAAAGCTAAAGATATATTCTCAAGCTTTCTATGTAATCTATCTAAAGGTATGTTTGCTATTAAGTTAGCTCGCCTAGCGTTTATCTCCCAAGCAGGATCTTGTGGGTATAAATACCAAAAATCATCTAAACCATAGTAATCTGATCTTTCTTTATTTATATTCCATTTTTGTAGCTTTTCAATACTACTAGCTTGTTGAAATTTAGAGCTAATTGGTGGAGATACAGAAAATATATCTCTTATCATTTGGTTCTGCTCACTTCTCTTAGGAGTTATAAAGCCACCTTCCTCTTGATTTCTCCATAATTTATCTCTATACTTAGACAATTCTATGTTCTTAAAAGCGATACCTGCTACACCTGGTATACCAAACATTTTCATTTGACTTTCTAACCAAGAGTTTACGGAATAGAAATATGAAGTCTTTTCTTCCGGAGTTAACTCTTCTTCTTCATCATCATCTTTAAACAAAGGTATTAAATCAAATACATTCAATAAGTTTTGAGCTGCTGAGAAAAACATCGATTGTATAAAAGCATAATACGTTAGTTTAGAAATGTTAGTTTTTACATCACCTCTTCCATTAGCAAGATCTAGAGCAGCTCTTTTTGACAACCTAGCATACTGAAAAGGAGTATTCATAAAAGCAAAAATCAATCTACCCCAAGGACCTATTTGTATACTTGATATTCTAGATGGGTCACTAGACTGCTGACTCTCTTCTGCTAGTCTTTCAAAGTCTATCATTGTTTTTTCTATAGCTTTCTGTTCTGTCATATCTTTTAGATATGTATTTAATCTGTTTCTATAGAAAGCTGCACCACCAAAAGCAATAGCAAATGAATCCGCCATACGAGTAGGTATATATCCAAACTTTACTAACTGAGCATAAAACTTTTTAAAAGCAGCCATAGAATTTTTTTCACCATACATTGAGTCTAGTAATATTTTCTCAACAGCATTAGACTCTATATCAAATTGTAAACCTCCTCTTCTGTTAGTTAAATATCTACTATTATAAAGCATAGAAAAGTCTTTAACAAATTGCTTTGGGTTTGCCATTGCTTTCCCTGCTGCTACTAAATTATTGTCTGACCAATTTATAAAGTTAACAAAAGATATTAATTGTAGTGCTGCTGATTTAAAATTCAAGAACATTATAGAGTTAACAGAAGCGTTAGTCCAACCCATAATACCTGATTCCAAATCATTAACAGATTTTGATGGTTCGTTTTTACCGGTATACATTCTTTTAAAAGATCCATTTAGTTCTTTAATAAAAGAAGTACCATACAAAGATTCTAATTTTAATAAATTCTTTTTAGTAAATATGTTTTCAAAATTGTTTTTAAACTTCTCAAAGAAAACTTTTCTCTCACTTTCTGCGTGATTATATATATCATGACTAACAGTATTGTTTATTATTTTGTCATTATACTTAATATAGTAGTCACCCTTACCTTCATTTCTAGTTCTACCTATTAAACTCCTTAGAGAACTAGCAAATAATAAAAACTCAATATTGTTTGGATCTTTAATAAAATCAACTAAACCTTTTAATTCTTCTTTAGACATAAGAGATACATCTATTTCCTCTCCAGCTGTATAAAAAAGATAAGTTCTAACAGCTTGTTCAGCAGAGAAGGTTTTACCCTTGATAACAACCGGGCTTTGTAGTGACTTCTTTTTAAACCTAAACTTGTTTATATCACTTATCATATTATCACCTTCAGCTTTAGTAATAGATTTTTCTTCAACAAGTTGTTTAACTTTAGCTATTTTAACTCTTTTAGTTCTAATTGTTATATCACCATCCAGCGTTTTCTTAGATATACTAGGCATACCATTTTTATTTATAGATTTAGTTAATTCTGATCTATCAAATAACCTATTATACTGTATGTTTAAGTTTTGTTTCCAAGTTCTAAACTGTTGTTGACCTTGGTAATATGGTTCTAATAATTTTTCTTCTATAAATCTTATAGCCGCATCACCATCTTTACCGGAAGGAACAAAAACTCTAGTTAAACCTATGAAATCCTCAGCATTATAAGGTATGTAGTTAAATTTATCACTTAATTTAGATATAATAGATCTGTTTTTACTCATAACTTTAGCCCCTGCCGCTGTTATTTTATCTTTAGAAGCTATTTTACCTTTTGTTTTTTGTTCTATTATTTTTCCTAAAGTGTTACTAAGGGATAACTGAGCTCTAGAGGGTGGGTTTAATAGATCATCTATTTTAGAATCCATAGCTATATCAGATTTTCTACTTATAGCTTCTTTATCTAGTAATATAATTTTCTCTGCATCGTTAACCATGTCTAGGAAACTAAAGTAAGAATACCCTTTACTTACTAATAAGTTCCTTAGAGCCTCACTAGAACCATTAGACTCTAGTTCTTGTTGTGTTATATAACCTTCTTCTTGTAAATATTTTCCAATGTACAGTGTAGCACTTGATGGCTTTCTGAACCAACTAGTTTGATTCATTAAACTAAGACTAATGTCTATAGCTCCATGTCTTTCCTCTATGTCATCGGCTATAACGTCCGGTATAATTATACCTCTATCTAAATTTAATTTTGTTTTAAACTTGTTGTGGTAAGTCTTATATCTTTTAGATCTTTCATCTGTTTTAGAGGTATTCTCAACAGCTCCTAAGTCTCCCATTATAAAGTTAAAACCTCTAATCTGTACATCTTCAGTAACAGTAGTACTATATGTTGTGTGATATAAATCCATATCAATAGCTACGTCATCTAGTCTTAAAGCATCTAAAACATCATTTCTAAACATGTTTAATTGCTTAGAGCCGTAGTTAATTATCTCACCTGATTTTATATCTTCAAATATAACATTTATGTTTTCAACAGTTATTCCATTATAATTAGCAGAGTCTATTACTATTTGAGCTCTAGAACTAGTATCTCTAGATCCATCATGTCTATTTATCTCTCTCTGTAATCTATCTATAGTGTCTTCTGTTATGATCTCTCCAAGTAATTCTTGTCTACCTCTAAAAAATTCTGTAACGCTAGGATCATTAGTCAATAAATAACTAAATACATCAAACCCAGCTTGCTCAGCTATCATCTCAGCAAGAGTATCTTTTCTAGTACCTTGTGTGGATTTTCCAACGTTAGCACCAAAGAAGAAATCTAAAAACTCTTGTTGATTAACTACTCTCTTTTTTGTTTTAGCTCTACCTACGCCAGTACCATCTTCTTTTCTACTATCTCTAAATTGTTTCCCTGATTCTTTAGTAAACTTAAATATAAAAGGGTTTGGAATATTATTTGCTTTTTCTTGTTTTGTTTGAATACTAAATCTTGAATTAATAGCATCGATAGGCATAATAGCATATATATCCTCCCAATATTTAGCCATAAAATCAGGGTACCTCATACCTAGAAAGTTATTCTTTATTCTACTACCAAGAACTTTTGTTTGTATCTCAGATTTAAGCTGAACCATTAAGTCTCTTGATAATTGTACTTTAAAGCTTTTTGAAGTAATGTTTAATCTACCACCTATTATCTTCATAACAGCTGTTTTAACTATCTCTTTCAACTCTGGTGTAAAACCTAAAGTTTCCATAGTTTCCACCATTTGCTGTACATACTCTTCGTTGCTGAAATTACCATAGTCAGGACTATAACCTACTTGCTTGTTACCAACAGTAGAAGAAGAGTCATCTGTGAACATCATAGATTTGTGACCAATTAACTCTCTTAATATATTACCTTGTCTTAAAGGTAGGAATTTACTTATATAAGCTCCTAACGGTCCTTTTGATGGGTTGTAGTTATTTTCTAATATCTTGAAAAACTCAAGATTATAAGCTTGTCTAAGATCCTCTATAGTTAGTTTACTTTGAATATTTGGATTAAATTGTCTATTTACGGTACGTTCTATTAAACCTCTGTTTAAGTCAAATAATTCTTGAAACTTTTTTGCTTTTACTTCTGGAGAAGTCTGAGGATCATATGCTTCATCTACTACCAATCTATTAGCTCTTGTAATATCTTTAGCTTTTTTAGATATACCAGTTGGGAATTTACCTTGATCTAGTAAATCTCTTTCTACCTCTATAGCTTTGTTTAATTCTTTTATCTTTACTATGTTCTCCTTCATTTGTTTAGCAATAGCTGGATCATCTCTAAGAGATAATAAAGCTTTTTGCTCTGAGATCAAAGATTGTTTTCTTTGTTCTAAGGTAGCTTGAGCCGAAGATTTAGTTCTACCTGTTAATTCATCAACATCAACACTTCCTTTTACTTTAACGCTACCTTTTGAAGTTACAAATTTATCCCAATTTTTAAGCAAACTCCAAACACTACTAGGTGTTGTAAAATCAACCTCGTAACCAACTGATTTGAATATTGAAGAATTTATTAATTTACCAAAATCAGATAAAGCATCATTAATAGGTGACTTAACGTCTAAAGCTTCTTGAGTTTTGATATAATCACCCATAGCTGTTAACCACTCTTGATTAAGCATTTGTTGATTATATCCTTGCATCTTATATCCAGCTTGTTGAGCTTCTATAAACTCTACCATTAAAGCTGTTTTTGGATCTGCAGATTTTTTTAGACTTGATTTCAACTCACCAACCATATTAGCTAATGCCTTAGGATCCATAGAGTCTAATATAAAGTGAGTAACTTCATGACTTTCAGCAAAAGCAGAGATTAAATTTCCGTCAGATTTTCTATCACTTTTTAATATATTTTCTTTAATAGTTTGATCTACTATTATAGCTGGTGTAATATTAGAACCTTTATATTTTATATTATTACCAACACCTAAAGCTACTCCACTAATTTTACCATCAAGTAGTTGTTTAACTTGGCTATCTACTGGTATATTATACCTTTTAACGAAAGCAGCAGCTTGTTTTCTAGTTTTAAAAGTAAAAATCCTTTTATCAGCCATTGGCCCTTCAGTTGACTCATTAACTCTACTAGCTGCTTTACCTTTATTTCTGTTATAACTATCTATTACTTGTTCTTTCTGAAGTTCATATTTAGAATCTGATAATTCATTTATAGCTACTTCAAGTTGCTCTTCTCTATATTTTACATCTTCTTTTGAAGCGTTATTATTGCTTTTAGTTTCTTTTAAGTCTTGAGCTTTTCTCTCTGTATTCTTTTTACTTTTATTATACTTGTTAGCTTTTTCTATAGCTCTCTGTTGTTCTTTTTCACCTTTTATTTTATAAAGTCCTTCATCTATAAGTACATCTTTAGCATCATTTATGTTATTATTTTGTTGATTAGCCTCTTCTAAAGTAATTTCGCCTTCTTTTAAAGCTTTTTTAACCTTAGCTTTTTCAGCTTTTATCATACTTAATATATGTGACTTACTGCTCCATCTTGTTTTTAAAACAACTTCCTCTACTCCAAAATTAATACCAGATCTACCTTTACCTAATCCAAAAAATAATAAGCTACTTAAGAAACCTTGACCAGCACCTTCTTTAACTCTATTTATATCGAATTTATATATTCCAGTACTATGATTAGCTCCAGCCATAGAGTTTACCTCCTGTAGACTTTCAGTTATAGATTCAGCAGTTGAAATTTTTAAAGCATCTTTACCTATGTTTTTAGCCCCTGCTTTCTTCATAGCCTTTTTAACCTCACCTCTAAGTAAAGATCTCCAAGCTTGTCTTGGTATAACTTTTGCAGCTTTTGTAACTACAAATAAATTTGATCCAAAATCTAACGCAGCGTTTGTAATACCCACTCGTATAGCTGTATCAGGATCGTCTTCTCCAGATTCTATAAGATCATATAAAATTTCTTGCCTCTTGAGATCGCTAGCGTTTTTCCAAGAATCACCATATTTATCTTCAGCAGTTCTATATAATGACTCTATATAAACACCTCCAGCTTCTTGTATATATGTACTACCTCCAAAAGAAACTATTGCTGCTAACATTTGAGGTAGTTGCTCACCAGCCATCAATTTAAAATCTTTAAATGTTATACCATCTTCATCAAAAAGTTGGGCACTATCTAACATTTCTATCTCTTTTGTAAATTTTTGGCTTTTTGATATCTGAGATATAAAGAATTTGTTGTGATTTTTTATTTTGTTTTCTAAATAAGGTATTGGATCTACACCTTCAAGTAATTGTTTTCTTTTATCATCAGGAAGAAGTGTCTCCCAACCAGATGATGCTATTCTCATAGAAGCAGAGCTCTTAGGGTATAGTCTAGCTATATCAGCTTCACTTAATGTATTTTTTGCTAGCTCTATAAGTTCTTTTTCGTTTAGATCACCACTTTTAATAGCGTTTAAGAAGTTTTTTGTATTCTTATTGTCTTTAGATCTGTGTATTAATTCTGTATTAACAGCTCCAGATTGAAAACCTTTAGTTGTTTTAAATATACCTTCTAAAATGTCAGAACCCTCTATATAGTCAGGTATTAGCTTTGACTTATTGAACTTTCTTACATCAACGTTTAAATCTTCACCTACAGTTTGAGTTATAGATGTTATTAACTCATGATAACCTTTATCTTTTTTTATCTCCTCTTCTAAAAGATCTAACTGAAATTTATTCATCTTCTCATCTACAACCAATAAATCAGCATTTGATAAAAAATCTCCTTCCATTTCACTAACTATTTCTATTTGTTTTGCAAGAAATAAATCTTTGTTTTTACTAAAGAAATATGGAATAAACTCTTTAGACATATAATCACTTTCATGAATCATGTCACCTATAATCTTGTCAGCTTCAGATATTAAGTCGTCTTCAGTTAAACCTTCCTTTATTCTTGTTTCAAAGTTTTTTAGATTTTTAGTCTTTCTAGACATATATTCTTCTTTTAAAGATCTTTTATCTAAAAACAAAGGCTCTAGTATCCTTTTTGAATCTTTAAAGTTGTGAACATTTATTTGCTTCCAATATTCATAGTAAGAAGAGCTTATATCAGAAGGTGATCCAACAGGTATTTTTACATGTTTTTCAGCTATCTTATATCTTTCCTCTATAGAATTATCTATTAACGGGCTAAAGTCACCTTCCGCAGAAAGTAACTTATCCATAGTTTCAACATAATCTTTCACCTGTTGGTTATATGTTCTAGGATCTCCGTAGCCTAAACCTATGTCTGATACATAGTAATCTTTATCTACTGGTTTATCTTTAAATGAATTTGGGGAGTCTTTGGTCAGGGTTTGACCTATTTGGAATTTATTGGTTTTATCAATTGGAGTTTTCTTTTCTACAATTCTTTGTGTCTTTGGATCTATAATCCACTCCGATGAATAATCTTCCGAGTTGGATGCCGTATCTTTTTGAGACGATGTCTTTACACCCATTGCAACACCGTCTTGTTGCTTTCCCTCTTTGTACGTATTAACGAAGGATTCATAATCTTTAGTAAACAACTTTTTATTACTAACTACGTCGAATACTTTTTTCTTATATTCGTCGTCTTGCCAAGAATTTTTAAACTTAACATAATCTTGAGTAAATAATTTCTTATCGTAAAGTACTTGATAAAGTTTTTCTAACATATTATTTTTATTTAATTGTCTAATATCCCTTCATCAGATGCATCAGATGAAGTGGTTGGGGAAGTAACTTGTTGATTGTACCATCCAACTGCTTGAGATGAGAAACCTATTTCAAGCATTAATTCTCTATACAGTTGTGTTGGGTTTTCTGCAGTAAAAGGATTAATTGGCGAGTAATCCATGACAAAGTTTGCATCTGTGACACCTTTATTTAATTTAAAAAGATAATTGTTAGTACCATAATCTTTTTCATAAGCTTCCTTAATTTCTTGCTCTGTTTTATTTTTCTCATCTTTTGAAAGATTTGATTTAAATAACTTATAATGTGCGTCAGCGGTTATAAACTTAGTTGCATCAAAACTCTTATCTCTACTTTTCAAAAAGCTTATATAATCTGCACCGAAACTCTTTGTTTCTCCAGCTTGTATTTTATTAAAAATATTTATAGCAAATTTCTTAGCATCTAATGCATCTTGTTTTCTAAGTTTTATTTCTTGCTTCAAAGCAGGAGTAAGGTCATCAAAACTAAACCCGTCATCATTACCATTATTTCCATTATTTTCAGCTAATCTTCTCCTTTTTGCTTCAGCTTGATTATACCCAGCGGTTGCTGTTTTATCAAACATATCAACATATTGACGAACAACTATATCAATTAATTCTGAGTGTCTTGTTTCATCTTTTATTAAATTAGGGTCTATACCTAAACCACCATCAACAATAAAATCATCTGTAGCTAGAGATATAAGTGTCTCTCTACCTCCTTCAGTTATCCAGTTTTTTAATTGTAATTTATGGAAACTTTTACTAGCATCGTCAAGTTTATTACCTGAACCATATATAGATTTGTTTAATTTAACAACTTTGTTTGCTGTTTTAAAATCTTTATTGAAATACTTGGGTAGACCATTTAGCTCTGTAACATTACCATTACTAATAAAAGATATATTTCCATTTTCAGTTATTTCTATATCATGCTTGTCTGTCAAGACATCTGTTAATATATTTAAATTACCTGGTTCATTACCTTCTGAGACTAATCTATTAGTAAAGTCCGGTAAATCTTCTTCTTTCATATTCTTAAAAACATCAAATTGAGCACTAAGTTGCTGGAAAGCATCAGATATAGAGTTCATTTTAGAAACAGACTCCATATAAGCGGTTGAGGTAGGATTATACCTACCAGCTACTCTAGCTGCTTGTGCATACTCGTTTCTTTTTGATATTAAAAAATTATTTACTACGTTCCTATATTTTGGAGAAATCTTTGCTACGTTCAATGGCTCACCCATGTTCTCTAAGTAGGTTGCTACTTTAGACTCAACATTTGCTTTCTGTGCCTTTCTATCATTTAAGATTTTTTGTACAATACCCATAGATTTAGCAAATGGTTGCTCGAAGGATAAAGATGGATCATAATACCTGCTTTGGTATAATAAACCCTGTTGTGCTATTAAATCTTTGTCTGCCATATTATTTTTTTTTATCTCTTAAGAGCAGCGTAAACTCCTGCTCCACCTCCTATTAAATTACCAACCCCTCCAAGCATTCCAGCTGTAGCTTGTTGTCTAGCTTGATTTGCTGCCGCTAACCTTTGTTGAGACATGCCTAATAAAGTTCCTGTTTTTTCTTGTTCCATTTGTCTAGATACCATTTCACCTTGTCTTTCCATGCTTTGGAGTTGACCAGCCATATTAGCCTGTGCCATTTCATTGCCAGACTCTTGTTGAGCGATACTAGCAGATGCTTGCTGTAAGTTTTGAGACTGTTGTCCAGCCATAGCTTGAGCTAGAGCGGCTATACCAGAACCACCCGCGGCTCCTTGCATAGCTCCCATGGTATTTGATAAACCTTGTTGTTGTTGTTGTGCAGCGAAATCAGCGGCCTGAGTATTAACCGTTAAGTCCTCATACGTGTTCTCCATATTTTGGTATGCGTTAGAGGTGTCTAGATTCATATAAGAAGCTTTATTTCTTTCAAACTCTGATTGAGCTTTTCTCTGTTCTCTTTTTCTTTTACCACTACCTATGATACCCCCAGCTATACCAGCTAGACCTTGAATACCTTGTAATGCTGCTCCAATTGGAATTGCCATAATCTTTATATTTTTATATTATTATTATTACACTTTATCGCTAAATATTAACTACTTATGAATATTTCAGAACTAACAGCAAATAATTCTACCTTAGAATTAGAAACTATCTTAAATTCTGCTTCTCCATAATAACCTATTACTCCAGATGTATTTATAACAGCATCTTTAGCAAAGAATATGAAATCACCACTACTAGGTCTTGGACTAGCATCGGCTATATCGCATGTTATAGAAGTAGATCCTATTGCTGTACACTCTCCTATTTTGTATATTTCTTTGTCATTACTGGACATATCTTGGAAATAAACTATATCTTTAGCATTAGACTGAATCGATACATTTATAGGATTATTAAAGTTTAAAGTTATACTAGCCATGTTTTTTATTGTTGATTAGAAAATTCAGTTTTATATACGTTCCAAGACGTACTGCTACTAATTCCAGTTATTCTTAGGTAAGCTAAATAAGTGCTTGTTGTTGCTTGCTTGGTAAATTTCAAACATATATTACCGTCGCTATATGCTAAATTAGATGTACCATTAGTATCACTAGTGGTTGTATATACTAAGTTTTGAACACCAGATTGATTACCACTACTACCGAAAGAACCTCCATTAGGTACATTGTCGCTTCTATTGCCTGTAGTAGTAGCAACATCATTATCAGTGATAGTAACCGTCTGAGAGTCTTCACTTGTTGTATCAAAACTAGATCCATTATATGTAAAAAGATCCATGCCACTTGGTCCATGTTGTTGTCTAACAGGTATCGTTGAGCTAATACCGTCTCCAACGAATAAAGAATCTGCCTGAACACTCATGTAGCTCAATTGATTACCATTGCTATTATCAGTGTTAGAGAATAGTATTTCAAATCTATCAGGAACACTAATAGCATTAAAGTGAACTTTAAATACTCCAGCTCCTGTACCTAAAACAACTGGTACTAAATAAACACCTTCTTGCCCACTAGTAGTAATTGAAGCTCCAGGTGAAACACCTATAGCTGCATTAACTGTAGCAGTATTACTATCTTCGCTACCATCGTTTGCTTTGTAAGTGAATGAATCTATAAAGTTTGTTGAATCATCATGTTTGTAGAAAACTGTTGATCCACTTAAGGAACTTCCAGCACTCACCGAAGTTGTTTGGTTAGCATCTGTAAACAGTGAACCATTGCTTGGCACAGATACAATAGTGTATGTTAAAGTGTCATTGTCAACGTCAGTAGCGTTTAATGTTACGAGAGTTCCTCCGCCTTTCTGCGCTGAAACACTAACAGTGTTAGCTACAGGAGCGGTATTTTGTATATAGTTATCTATGTTTAGTACAGATGTCAAATCCTGCTCTGTTGTAGAGTAAATATTAAAACTAAGTTTTATTGTAACAGACGTTGAGTTGTTATTGTAAATGTTAATCTGCGTTACCTCGTAATTTAAAGAGCTTGAATTTTGATTTGTAAAAGCACTTATAGGTATATTGTCTAAACCTATATTGCTACTACTTGTTAACACAAAAGTAGTAGTATTTTCGTCATATATACCAAAATCAGTTTCATTAACTTCTAAGTATATATCTAAGTTTGATGGTAAGGTTATTCCACTTTCTGTAGTTGTAACTGATAACGTTAATTTAACTTTAGATTTTTGTAATATATCTAAACAGCTAGGTTGACCTGATGATGTGTTAAAGGTACTAGATAAGTCACCTGTAACACAAATTGTATATGTCTCAGATCCACCAGATATAGCAGGAAAAGGTATAACATATGAATATGATCCAGAAGACGGCATAGTAATATTAGATATAGAGCTAACTGATGTTCCTCCAGAATCTACTACAGTTACACTAAATTCAGCACCCGCTCCTCCAAAGACCTTGTATATTCTGTTTTCTCCTATTTCTAGTATGTTAGAAGAGGATATATTATAACCAGTTATTTCAGCTTGTATTACTGGTATTGCTATAGCTGAGGCTTTAAAAATTATTTTATCACCAGAAACAGACTCGTTTGGAAATTTATAACTTATGTAGAAAGTTCTAGATATTAAATTACCGTCAGAATCATTAGTTGAATCATATGTTATAGTGTAGCTATTTTGATCTCCTATAGATAATACCGCTTCTGGAGCCGACGCAAAGTAATAGCCACTATTAGCACTTATTACTTTAGTAAATATTTGGGTACTCGTGTCATAAGCTCCAGATGAACTGTAAGCAGTGTTTGTTGATGGTGAAGGTGAAACATTACTTGGGTTAGTAAAACTAGTTATATCGTAAGTACCTTGTATAGTGTATTGAGCAAGAGAGGCATTACCATCTATGTCTATAACTATATCTGTGTTTGCAGATGGCATTGTATAACTATCGTTCAAGTCAACATCTACTAGAACAGTATTACCAATAGTGCCAGCCGTTCCACTGTTTGATAAACTTATACTTGTTATACCACTTGTAGCACCTGTGTTATTTGTAAAACTAGAAGCAGAGACTACGTAACCTTGGTCTGGAGTTATAACTAATTGAGCATTTTGAGAGCCTATAGCGCTTCCACCAGTTTTAGTTAAAGTAACAGAATTTATAGTACAATTGTTTAATGCCATGTTAGTCGTTGTTTTCTTTTATGGTTAGTTTAAATTTAGTTGTTACCGTATCTCCAGAAATAGATTCTAATAAATCTATACCTTGTGTTGAGAACTCAGCGGTATCTAAACTACCAGTTTGTTTTATTTCATTCCAAGTGTTATTTCTTCCACTTATAAAATTGTAATATATACCTTCTTTCTCCTTAAAATCTAATACTTGACCGTCTTGAAGGTTAGTGTTAATAAAAGGACAATACCAACCATCAGATCCTTCATAGAATAAAGTCTTGAAGTTTTTAACTTTTGAAGGCATATCATTAAATATAAACTTAACACTAGACTCTTGTAAAGTACCTCCATAAAAAGTATTTCTTTCTTCGTTATCATGAGACCATATAACACCGTTTTTTAAAGTATAATAAACATTATTCAAAGATACGCCTGATTCGGCAACAAAACCTTTAAATGTTGGCCAGCCATTAACTATCTCTTTATAAGAAACTGTTTTATCATTCTCGAATGAAATATTATAACAATTAGAGTTATCATCGTAACTACCTATTATTTTTGATTTATGTGAAGCTAATTTATCAGAGAAGTAATCTGACATACCTTGTGAAGATATCTCAGTTAACCCGTCTCTAGATAACCTCATAACTACTCCTCTATTTTTATCAGTAAAGTATGACCTAAAACCATAATAAGAAAAAGACTCTGGGTTTTTAGAAATACCATATTCTCCTATGTAAGGAATTGCTTGACCTAATACATTGGAGTTAGATGTTATGTTAGCGCTCCCGTCTGCATTAAATAGAGCATCTTTCTGAGCAAGTATCTTTAAAACCTTATCTTCACACAGAACTGTTAAATCTGTGTCTCTAGCGTGAAGTTTCTGTATTGTCCCGTTAGCTGGGTTTAAGTCTTTAGTTATAGATTCTGCTTGTATAAATTGATTAAGTCTATTTACTCCTGACACAGAGTTAAATATTTGAGAGAATATAATTCCAGATCCTCTTCTTTCTTCTTGATAAGGCTCATCTAATGTAGCTGAAACCTTAACACCTTTACCTATTCTTATAGCGTTATAATCGTCTCTAATTCTATCAGATTCAACTCCGTTACCGAAAGAATAACAATTGAACCAATCCAACTCGTGTTGTGATGGTACCGCTTTATTACCATGACTACTTATAGGTATGTTTTCACTTGCTTCATAGAATATATCTAAATCTACACTCTCTTTTGGTTCAGTCTCCCATATAGCTGGGTTATTTGAAGTAAAAGTAGAATCAGCGTTATACTGGGTTAAAAATTCTAGATTAGTAGTAGCTGACTCATTAACAGTTATGTTATCTTCTGGTGCCCAAGATATTGGTTTATCTAATTTTAAAGTCCATCTAATCATTCTTGAGCTATAAAACTTTCCTGCCTCAGATCCTTTATAAGTCACACAATGAACTCTAGAGAAATCTTTTATTTCGTATATAGTTTGATCTGGGTCATCAGCCCATCTTATTTTTTGACCAGGAGACTCAAGCATTTTAACAACATCTTGTTCTTCAGGTCTGTGACTAGTTTCAAAACCCCACCAGTAACTTTCCCAAGCACCTCTCTCTTTATCACCCCACTTAAAATAACATATATCTATATATTTTGAACCTTGTCTAGTACCTCTACCGTGGGTTCCACCTATTTCATAAACTTCACCACTAGGTGTAGTGTCTTCTATTAAACCACCTTTTCTAGAAACAGCTCTATATTTAGAGCCTGTATTATCTATAAACCAACCGTTTCTTAAAGGCTTCCAAGTATTAGATGTAGTACCAGATCTTGTAGTATTACCTAGCGATCTAGTAGCTTCAACAGCGTAGGTTTCTGAAGAGTTACTACTAACTATGCTCTCTTTTAAAACGTGATCATTATATATTTTAACAAAAAACCTTCCTTCAAACTCTGGTTTGTTTTTAATTTGAGTTTGAAATATTTCTATACCTAAACCACTACTGGAATTTCCATGCGAACCAGTAAAAGACATGTTCTCTAAAGGCTTCTTAAGTGAAACTCTATAAAAGGTATCAAATAGTGAAACGTTTTCTATATCATAAAATATACTTGTTGATGTTCCTGTATTAAATATTTTACATTTTAAATCAGACAGTGATATTATATTATTTCCTTCAGCACCCGCACCAGCATTATCCCAGTCCTCTTTAGGTATATCTAACGTCAATACTTCATCTTCGGGAAAACCTGATGACTCAAAACCAGTCTCTATTTTTCCTTTAGACACGTTCTGTTGCTTTAATGTTATAGGAGCTTCATTCTCTATAGCTATTACTTTATATCTAGCCTCTGCGTCAATAAATAAATCAGAGTCGTGTCGTTTTTTAAGTATTAAAAATGTATCTTCTTGAACTTTATTTCTTTCTGATGATGGAAAAGATAACCATACATTATCTGAAGACTCAACATAAAACCTGTCCATAGCTAAGTTATAGTACTCGTTAGAGTTTTCTTTTATAAAAAACTTAAAATGACTAAAACCTTCTGGTGGATCAGATTGTAAAGTTAGTTTTATTTTATTGTTTTTATCAGCTTGTGTTTTAGGTAAATTTACAGAGCTAGTTTCTGATGAAAAAACAGGTGTCTCTCTTCCATACTCATCTTTATATACTACACCAGCTTGGTATGTTCTTAATGTCTTTATAGATTTACCAGGTTTCCTTATTGCGTCAGGCTGTAAATTTGGATCATGCTCTATACTTATAGAAACTTTTGGTTTTATATTGTTAGAGTTCTCGTCTTTTATGTTGAAATTTTGTAAGTAGTTTGCATAAACAAGCCTGTTAGCTACTATCTCTTGAGACTTTGCTAATCTTGGAACATTATCCCAAGGTCTTAATATCTGATTAGATTGAACAACCTTACTTATTATCTCTGATTTTATAACATATTCGCTTGGAAAATTACCAGAATCATCCTTCTCTAACGTATCTACTACATATACATTTTGATTACCCGAATCTTTGTAAAGTATATCTATTTTAACTACATCACTTGGTATATTACTTGAAAAAGAGGTAATTTTTAAATTCCTAACATTGTTAGTCATACCTAAGTTATAACCTTTGAAAGGATTATACTCAAATTCGCTTGGTAAAAAAGCTATTTCTGAAAAAGGAGAGAAGCAAGATATTTCATTGTTGTTATATATATATCTATAAGCAAACCTAGGGAATTTAAATTCAAACATAGGTGGATCTTGTGCTAATGAAACATCCCATATTATTGTTTCTGGAGGAGCGTCTATAACAGACTCTATTGTACAGGTAGCAAAAGATTGTGAATTACCTAAAGGAACGGCATTTACTTTAACTCTAACAGAATACTCTTCAACATCTTCTTCTATATTACCTGTCTCAGCCGTTAACACTAATGTGTCTCCAATGTTATAGTAAGGAAGGGTACTTAACCAGGTCAATGTAACAACTGTTCCAGCGGGCTTATTAACAACCTCACCATCTACAGTTGTTGTAAAATTCTGACTAGCACTAGTTTCAATAACAGCTATGTCACCATTTTGGTCTAACTGTTTTGTATTATACATTACTATATCAGGCTCTGTTATTGGTGATTTCTTAGCTACAGCAACATCAGCTTCTATAAAATCTCTACCATATATTTCTGTATGTTCAGAAAACTGATCAACAGAAGAAGCTTCTCTAAACCTACTTATATTAACACATTTAGGCTCATTTAAGTCATCTGTAAAAAACAACAAGTCATCTATTATATTTATACCTGTTATTAAGTTGTTTTTGGAAAAATTTAAAACCCCATTTCTGTCTACTAAAATAGGGCTTACAACATCCGTTGTTTGGTTATATTCTATAACAGCGTCCATGTTGTCTCCAGTAACAAACCAGTATATACATTCTGTTTTATCGTACTTTATTGATCCTATAGTTTCAGCTGTCCCTAAAGTAAAACCATATTGGTCATACTCTTCACTAGTAGGTAGGTATGATGTGTAAGAACCTGTACTGCTGTTTAAAGATTTATAAATATGAGACGTATTACCTAGTATATTTTCAATAGCACCAACGTCACTGTTTTCTGAACTAGATATCTTAATATTTAAAGCGTCTCTGTACTCTCCTGGCGGGACAAGTCTTTCGTCTAAATCTTTGTTCATTCTACCAGACGTAAACGGTCTTTTGATTTCAGGCATATGTTAGTGTTTTAAATGCTTAGACTTACCTCTCATTATTTGAGTTAGTTCTTCTATTTTAAGATTTGATAACCTCAGCTTTGCTTTTCTTGCAGATGCAAATTTTTCTTTTTTAAATCTATTTATAATGTATTCAGGTATATTAGCTCTAGCTGATAATATAGATAGTGCTACATATTTATATATAGCTTCCTCAGCAAACTTATGTACTATCATATCATCATCGGTGGCTACACCATCACTTATATATTTTAATGTAACTATTTTAGATGCTAAAGAAGCATCAAAGAATATTTTAGATTTTAACGGATCTATAAAGAAAACACCATTAGACTGAGCATATTCTGGTTCTATACCATATCTACCTCCAAGTATCTGTGTTATACCCCCTTCGTTTTCAAGACTATTTAAATCATCTTGGCTATCTTCTTGTCTTCCTTTAAATTTCTTCCAAGTCTCAGATTCATTTGCTGTGATTATATTTCCGTTGTTATCAAAAGTATAATTATAATCGCTGTCTTGTACTAAAGGTAATGGATTGCTTGTATTTCTAGTTGGGTAGATTATTCTTTCTATACCACTACTATCTAACCAAGTTAGTTTTACATAATTAACATAATCATGTGGTAGAGTCATTTGTAGGTTAGGAGGTACTTCTATTTCTTGTGATTTTTCTGATTTAAAAATATCATAAGTATATTCTTGCATACATCTCCTAACGTGGTAAGCTACATCAGTTCTTTTTATCTTACTTATTATTTTGTTTTCACCTACATAGTTTACAATAAAATTGTTTACCAGATCTTTCAGGTTTATAAACTGATAGTTTCCATGATCGGATCCTTCGTAGTATTGTTGTTGTGTTCCAGTAAATAAAGCCATTTATTAAGATTTTTGTTGTTGCGTTTCTTTTATCTCTTCTTGAGAAGCTAATTCATATATAGAAAGATCTCTAACTAAAACACCTGCTAACGATAGTATTTTTATAACCAACTCTGGTTCATCAGAAGGATGTAAGCCAAAGTCTACACTACCAGTAGCTGTGTATTGTGCATTACCTAAAACACTAGTGTAATTCCAAACAACTTTAAGAGGTTTTTTTACATAAGTACATTTAACAGTAAAACTGTCATTAAATTGTGAATCTCCTAATATTTTTACACTGTTAGTTTCGTCTCTTGTGTATATGGGAAAAGAATTAGTTGGTTTTGCTAGTGGTGATGATGATATATATAAATACTCATTTTGAGAAACTCTTTCTACTTCTGAGCCATCATATATAACTGTACCTAGCCTGTACATGTCTGAGGGTAATGTAAATGATGAAGTGGATGAAGAATAAGTTAAAGATTGAAGTTTTTCAAATAAGCTTATTTTTTCATTGAGTAAATCTAACATATCTGAATATTCAGTACTGTTACCCTGTAACCTACCGAACTGTTCCACATCATAGAAGTATTGCTCGAATATATCTAACTGAGCTTGATTAGCAAATAAGTTAAATTCCTCTGGCGTTAAATATCCTCTTTGTTCTTTGTTAAGTATTGCAAGAACTTTTTGGTAAACTGTGTCTACACTTACTGCCATATTTGTTTTTTTATAATGATTAGGCCACTATTTACGCGGCCTAACCGCTATAAGTGACTTTAGTTTAGTCTTTTTTCTATATTGCTATACACTTCTACTCCGTCATCTGTCTTAAACCAAGCGGCTAAAGCAGAGTATGGATTTTCATCAAAAGGTACAGTTACTAGTTTTCTATTGTTAGAAGCCCAATTAAATGTTCTTTGATCTTGTGATAAGTTTATGATACCAGCTTCTACAGCTTTAATACCAAAGTTTCTAAGCTGAACATTTTCATCTTTAGCTAAATCTAAAAACAACAATGGATTTCTTTTAGCAAACAACATAACATCTCTTTTGATTTCTTTGCTAGTCATGCTATTAACTTTATTTCCAACTTCAACTCTAAGGATTGCTTCTAATTGATCTATATCTGATCTTTTAGCACAGTTTAAAGCTTCTAGTTCTAGTTCTATATAATCTAATTCATCAGCAGCTTCTTGTACTGTATCTAATTCTGTATATAAACCATTTTTTAATGGGTGATAAAGTGAAAGTAGCTTCTGTAAAGCTTGTTGTTGTTTTGGTACGGATAAAACTCCGTCTCTAAATATAATTTGTCCAAGAGTAACTTCACCTTTTTGTTCGTCTACAAAAGGACTATTTTGATTTGTTGCATACCTTAATTCTCTTTGAAGACCTGCTTTTTCATCAAAAAACAATAAAGATCTTTTTCTAGAGTGTTTACAGGGTATGGTTGTTATAAGTGGTTTTTTGTTAGATTTAAGGTAATAAACCCTATCTCTTACTTCCCAGCTTGGTTTTGCTGGTTCTTGTTTCTTTGGAGCAGTCATTACTTCTTGCTCTTGTACTATTTCTTTATTTGCTACAGGTTCTTTCGCTGTAGTCTTTTTCGCATTTGCTGCCATAATATAATAAAATTTAAAAAGTTGAGAGTAAGATTTACCCTTGAAAATACATCAAGGGTAAAACCTACAATAAATTAATACTAAGCGCTTGTATCTTTGAATAAGATAAAGTTATTAGCTCCTTGCACACATAAACATCTTTCAGATAACATATGTACATTCATTTCATCAATATCAGAAGTATAGTTACCACCAACAGAACCTGTAATCCAAGTTTTCATTCTTCGATCATCAGCTTCGCTAGCTCTATATCTAACATGTAAGAAAGGTCTTTGAATGTTTTTACCTAAAGTTTGATCATAAACTGTAGAAACACCAGCAGGTACAAGTACACCGTCGATATCTGCAGTAAGACCTCTTGTAGCAGCGTCATTCAAATATTTCCAATCTGTTTTGTAAAAGTCGTAAGAACCTCTTCGGAATCCAGAAAAACCTAGGTTAAGTGCCATATCTTCGCTGTTACTGAAAACACCATAAGATGTACCACCTGTACCATAAGAATTAGCTCTTGCTAACATGTTGTCAATAGCTAGAGAAGTTCCTCTATCTAAGAATAACATATTTTCTTCAATTGCTCCTTGCTTATCAAGTTCTTTAAGAATCACATCGAATTCAGCTAAACCACTAAGACCAGTTGAGTTATCAAAATCGTGATCATTGAAAACTAAACCTCTATCTTCGATTGCAGCGAAAAGACCTTCAGTACCTCTAACGTCTTGACCAGAGTCTGATCCAGCAGCGTCAAAAATATTTATAGTTTGAGTAGCTTTTTCAGCTTCTACCATAGTCATTTCTAAGTAATCTTCGAAACGTAATCTAGTTTCATGCTCAGATTTTAAATACCACAAGTAACCAGAAGTTCCTAATTCAGAAGTAACCTCAACCCAACCGATTTGAGCAGTGTCAGATCCGTTGATGTTGTATTTATCTTTGATGATAACAGGTGAATTACTAAATTTTTGAAACCCAGCGTCAATTGATTTTTGCATTCCAGCAGAACCTTTTCCAAATTCAGATCCATAAACAAATACTTTAAGATCTGTTGGATTAGAAGAAGCCACGAAAGATGCAGGCCAGTTAGCAGAAGTTAAAGGGTAAGCCTCTAATTCTCCAGTAGCAGCATCTACAGACTGTACAAAAGCTTTTACACTTTCGAATCCTTTAGATACAATAATTGTTTGATTAGCTCTAATGGCATGTGCTTGTGCAGCTCCAGAAGAGTTTAAGATTACTAACGTTTTATCACCTACAGTGTTATCAGTTTTTACTTTAGCGTTTTGATAAGCAACGTGTAATCTTCCTTGTTCAGTCCATACAACTTCGTCAGAAGCCATAGGCATTTCAGCTCCTACCATTCGTAAGAAAGAAGACACAGATCTATTTCCATATCTTTCTACTTCTTTTTCGTAAACCTCTGGTAAGAATTGTTTTGTAAAGTCGAAATCTCCTCCACTAATTGACAGGTAATTTTTGTCAAACAACGCTTTAGTTGGTGCAGGAGTTAATCCAGCGGGGTAAGCCCCTCCATTTTGAAAACTCATATTTTAATTTTTTAAAGTTATTTTTTTATTTTTATTTTAAGAGAAGATGAATCATCTCCAGACACTACCCTGTATTTTGTTCCACCAACATCTGTAGTTTTTTCATGAACACCTCTAGGTTTCATATCTACATTCTTTGATCTAGAAATACTTTGTTTTATTGCATCTGCCTTTCCTTGTTCGTAGAAATGGTTAGCAATAGCATCTGAATTCATAGCCGTAAAAATTGCTTTGTGATAGCCTTTTGCGTCGCCCATAGTGTTGTCATCCGTTAAAAACTTTTTAACAAAATTATTGATATCACTTTGACTCTGCTTTACCTCGTTAGCATTTTTCACATTAAAACGAAATCTTTTTTCTCCGACATTATATTCAAAACCTTTGAACTTATCGCTAAAAACCTGCTCGGTTTTATTTAAAAAGATTTTAGATTGTTTATCTGCTATTTTAGATACCTCTTCGTTCTCTTCTTTATATCTATTAAAGAAATCAACTGCTTTTTGTTGATCAGATGTTAATTTTGATCCAGCTTTGATCTCTTCGTAATATTTATCTTTCTTTTTATTTAAAGACTGTTTTGCTTTATTAACTTCTTCTTTAAAAGCTAGTTTAGCTTTTTTAACAGTCCTTTCGTCATCTAATTCAGAATCATAAGAAAAATCCTCTAACAACAGGTCTATGTCAGAACTGTCTAAGTATGGTTTTTCTACTTTATAGTATTCTTTTAATAATTGGATGTCGTCTATATCTTCGTAGTTTTTGTTTAAATTAACATAGTCCTCTAAAGAACCACCTGTTTCATTAATAAAATCTACGACTTTTTGGATATTCTCCGGCAAGTCTATACCAGCATCAGCTTCCACTAAAGCTTGTTCAACTTGATCTTCTAATTTTTCTACTTCTTGTTCTACGGTTTCTCCAACCTCTTCATCTGTTACTTCTTGTAAAACTTGTGTAACCTCTTCTTCTTTCTCTTCTTTAACTTCTTCTTCAACCTTCTCATCAGTAGGGTTTAAGTTGTCGTTTTTCCTAAGATCAATCTTTATAGTTCCATCTTCATCTATAGTGTTTTTTGAAACTTCAGGTTGTTGCTGTTCTTCTTGAGGTTTTACCTCTACTTCAGCTTGTTTTTCAACTGCTTCTTGGTCTACGACCTGCTCTAAAACAGTTTCTTCTTTTTGTTTTGTCATGATAAAATATTATATAATTATACATTAGTATTATCACCTGGGTTCAAAAGAACCTAAATCGAAATCACCACTCAATATATCATTTCCTGATGACTCAAAATCTTTTGGCCCGGCGTTTTTTTGTCTTTGCTCTATAAGCTGGCTTTGTTGGCTAGCTTGTATTTTTGTTCTTTCGTCTTTTCTGTCTTCTTTAAATCCCTCTTTAGATTTATATATATCAGCTTCTTTTTCTTTTAAAGCCATATTTATTTGAAACTCGTAAGACATTAATTCTTTCTTAAGGTTAGCTTCTTCTTTTAATCTTCTAGATCCTAAATCAGACTTTGCTTGTTCTAGCTGTATTTGAGAACCTGTTAATGCTTGTTGTTTTTGAACTTCTAATTGCGCAGCAACTTGTTGAGCTTGAGCGTTAGCCTCTGCCTGAGCTTGCATATTTTGTTGTTGTATTAACTGATCTCTTTCTAGTTTCTTCTTTCTTCTTAATTTAAGTAGTTGGTTAGCGAGTTTTAAATTCTTAACCTCTCTAACATCGATAGCATCTTCTAAATCTACAGTACCTTGAGCTATGGCCATTTGAATATTATTTTCAAGCATAGCTTTTTCTTCTTCATCAGGCGTAAGCTCTATAAATATACCAAAATCATGTAAATGTAATTCATCTATGTCTTCTAACGTTGAAACGTTATGTATACCTATTTGTTGGATAAAAGCATCTCTTGTAGGAGAATATTCTAATATATCAGAAACTCTAAGAGATAATGCTTCAGCTATTTCAGCTGTAACAAATAAACTTCCTTGTAATATGTGTCTAGTAGCTGTATTACTATTAGCTGCCGCTAATTTCTGAACACCCACTAAAGCATTTTTATCAGGAGTACTTCCATCTCTAGCTTCGTTTAAACCTGTAACATCTCTTATCATCTGAAGATAATAATTGTATGTATTTATTAACGATGCAATTTTATTGTTACCAGATCCTGAAGCTATTTCTTGAATAGGTATCTTACCTGGATTTAAATCTCCTTCAGACGTGAAGGATCTACCAATAACAGAACCAGTTTGGAAGAACATATTAAGCGCTTCCTGAGGGTTATAATTAGTACCATTACCTAAATCTATTTCAGCTAAGCCATCTGCATCTAAGTATATTCCGTCTGGAACCATTCTAGACAAAACTTGCTGTAATTTTAAATGTGTTATTTGAATCATGTCAGCAAAACCTACTATTCTACTAACTAAAGATTCTATCCTACCTTTATACATTCTAGGAGCTACTATAGAATAATTCATACGTACTTTAGTAGAATCACTCTTAGGTCTCATCATGTTTTTAGCCATCTCCCACTTCAAAAGAGTGTTAGTTCCTAATAATAAAGCTCCTTCATATAAAACCTCTACAGATCTAGATACTTTTTCAAACTTATCATCGATTACTTCTGCTGGAGGATTAAATGTATCGTCTTTTATTATTATCTTAGAAGCACCAGTACTAGTTTGTTTAACCTTGTAAACTTCATTAGCATACGTTTTGTAGTTAAAATAAAGTATTTGAACAGAGTTACTATCTACACTATTTGCTTCGTTTATAGTTCTGTTATAAAAGCTGCTATTTTGAACACCTTGTTTTGATAGATCTTTTAAATCATCTTGTGTTAGATGTGGAAATTGCTTTTTAAGTTCGTTTATTGGTATGGTTTTTATTTCACCAACATAATATACATCTTCAAAGTAAGGAGAATCAGTATAAGAATATATAATATCAGCAGGGTCAACATACTCTACTTTTATACCTTCTGATTTATTAAATGTTGTTTTTGCACAACCAATACCTAATACAGCTAGATCATAATTAACTCTTTTTCTAGTTAACTCATATCTATTAGAGTTAAGTATAGTGTTTATAGCTTGCTCTTCTGCTATCTCTACAGACTCCTTATAGTTCAACTGCATGTGTAACTCTAACTCCTCTGTGTTTTCTGGTAGTTTATCTTTTGAATTCTCAAAAAGATTTACTCCAAAAGCCTCCATTGCAAAATCACTTAGCTCTTTTGTTTGCATGTCTCTTAAAACAGAATCCATATAAGCAGTTCTTTTCTCTATACCGTATGGATCTTGAGAGTAAGCTTTTATATCAAAAGTTCTTTCGCTTATACCATTAACTACTATATCTACAAATTTAGGTATAATAGGAACAGGTTTCCAGTCTAAATTTAAATAAGATAAATCACCGTTAATAGATAACTCATCTTTATACTTTTGTATAGACTGTTCACCTCTAGCATAAAGCCTTCTTTTGTGAAATGTGTTTTGATTATTATAGAACCTATTAGTACCTGAGTCTCTTTTAAACCACTCATGTTCTATAGCTTTAGCAACTTTTAATCCATACTCTGGAGTAACTTTCTCTAGGTCGCTAGCTACTTGACTAGGAAAATAACTTTTTATAACTGACTCAGCCATAATTTTCTATTAATTTTGATCTTATTCCGTTGTTTTTAAATCTACCGATATTTAAATTTATCGATTGTTTGTTTATCAATGCTCTTGGGTTATACAAGTGTTTGTTGCAAGCCATTATAGCTAAACCCGAGCTTATAGCAGCATCAAACTTTGTTCTCTTATTTATATCAAATTTAGACCAATCGCTTAATGTTTTATTAAAATAAACCGTTCCGTAGTTACCATTACCTAAATGACCAACATGTCTATCTATATAAGTTTCTATAGCGGCAGCGTGTGCTTGTTTTATATCTTCACTCGTGTTAGGTATACCACCTATTTCTTTTTCCGCTACCGATAGTTTATTCCAAACTTTATCAGGTCTATTCATAGAGTAACCTCTATAACCTCTTCTTTTTAAATAATATAATAATCTTGGTTTATTATTTTCAGCTAGTATAGGCATCCCATAAAATACTAATGCCATTAAGACGTCTTCAAAAAACATCTCCGCGGTTTGTGGTCTAGCAACATATTCTAGAAAAAAAGTACTAGCTGGAGAATCTTCCATGCTAAACTTTGTCAAACCATGTAAAGCTCCTTTAGAACCTCTACCATCTGTAGTACCTGATATATCATAACTATCACACCCAAAAGCTCCAATGTGCTCGTTAGCAGGGTATTTAATACCATTTTTTACTATATTTCTATTTTGTAGACTTTGATCCGGTACCCAGGAAACTAAAAATCTTCCGCTAGAGTTTGGCATAAAGTGTACGTCTGAATCCTTTATACCATTAGCCCACTGGAAATTCCCTTGAGTAACTAAGTTGCCATAACCTAAACCTTCATTATAATCTATTTGTTCATATATTTTAACTAAGTTAAATATACTATTTTTTGTTTCATCTCTAAAAGCATGTTCCTCTGTTCTTGGAAACTGTCTGTAGTATTCATTTAAAGCGTCTTGGTCATTTTTTAAGCCATCAGCTTCATTTTCCCAATGTTCTACAACACCTACACCTATTAAGTCTCCAATAGGTCCCTCAACTTCTGTTTCCGGCGTGTCGAATACAGGTAATCCATAAGAATCAATGAATCCCTCGTAGTTCCATTCCATAGGTATGAACAAAGAATATAATCCCGAAGCAGTCTGTCCGTTGCGGTTTCTTTTTGTAACATCTGAAGAGTAATATAGTTTTTTAAAGTTTTCACCTCCTTTGTCTAAAGCGTTTGATGTTGATCCCATCATACACTTACCTATAATCCTAGAACCTAATCTAAGTGTCGTTTTTGTGACCCTCCAGTTGTTGAGGATGTTGTTCGGCCTTTCCCATTTCCCCGATTCATCATGTACGAGGAGTTTAAGTTTCTCCCCATCGTAGGAGTTGTCACCCGTGTTCTTCCAGTCGATCGTTGTATCAAGTCCTTGTAATTCTTCCGGTTTATCGGAGCTCGTAATACTTTTTCTGGTGAGTTTCGAGGCTGGGACACGGAAGGCAAGCTCGGTCTTCGGCCTGTCCATACCGTCCTGGATTGGTTTAAAGAAGAATGGGTAGTTAACGGATATTGGTACCACCTTATCAGTAAACATTTTCTTCGCATCAGGTCCACTTTTAGATAATATTCCATATCTAGAGTCTGAATTAATGGTCGCCAAGTTAACGACCTCCCCGGAAGCCATGAAGGAAAACCCAGAACGTCTGTTCTTAAGATAGCACATTCCGTAACATCTAACATCTGCTTTGCAAGCTTCCCAGAATATATAGAATAATCTGTTTGCTTCTCTAAAGTCTGGGTGCCCAACATCAATCTTGGACCACTGCAAGTACATGTAGTGAGTACCAGTAATATAAGTAGGCTTACCCTTGTTAATGAAACTAAAACCGTTTTCTCTTTTCTTAAACTCATCCTCTATATAATCTATGTAGTTACTTTTAAAATCAGAAGGATAGTCCTTCCAATCAAAGATTGTTTTTATTCTTTTTAGCTCTTTTGGATACTCTGTAACTTCCCATTTATCGCTTTTAAAGCTGTGTGGGTTTGTTATTTTAGGTAGAGCTACTCGGAGATTTTGTATGCTATACACTTCTCCTATCTGCCCAGTCTTTGATATAACAACAATATCATGTTCCTTATTGTATCCGTACTTCCACTTTTTAGCTTTATTAAGCCTTTTTATAGTGTTTATCTTTATAGGCTGTATTACTTCGTAAAGTTTTTGCTTATACATTACTTAGATCTTCTTTCAGCAAAACCTCCAAAAGAAGTTTGTTCTTCTTTTTTAGGCTTGTCATTCAACATGTTTTCTTCTTCCTCAATCCTACTTAGTATTTCAAAAGCATCAAATATAGCCAGTTTTTTTGTAGCAGCAGCGTTTTTAAGTCTATCCGCTGTTATATCATCGCCAGAATCAACAATAGCTTCTTTTGCAACCTTTATTAATTCTTCAACAGCTCTATGTCCAGCTTGGATTATACTCTTTTTCGTCTCCTTTACGTTCATATTTAATTGTGATTGAATTTGAATCTACTCTATATAGTCTTTCCCCACCTAAAACAAACTCATATTCAGATCTAGGAGAAAACCCTATCAAATCCTCTTTGTTTAACCCACTACATTTTAAATCATCTGATAAAAATTTTAATACACCTATAAGAGGTTTTTCTTTATTTATATCAAACTTGTTTTCGTTATGTATTGGTTTTACGAAACAGTAACCATTCATAGCTTTCCAGCCATCACCATCACTGTATGCAAAGATTTGATCCTCTGCGACAATAAACTTATCTTCATCAAAATAGCTCTTACTATTTTTTTCTTTACCTCTAACATCATAAAAACGTCTAAATACATTATGATGAACAACCACTTTGTCACCAACTTTTATGTTTGTTTCGTTTTTTAAAGGTTCTGAAGTGACAATACCAACCCTACTAACGTATCTATGATCTTGTAGATCACTGTTGAGTATAAGCTCTTTGTCTTCAATTTTTTTAACCGAGTTAGTTCTTTTGTTCTCTGGTTTTACTATAAAATTTAAAACACTATTTTGCATTTTAATATTCTAAATTATATTCTACTGCTATAGCCATGTTTTTATTAAAGTCTTTCCATGGAATAATTTCATTATTTTTTTCTATATACACAGAGTATTTTTGTTTCTCTTCTATTATGTGACGAATGGTATGCCCTCCGTAAACCTCTTGGCCTACGGAGTAATGCATAGCTTCATTTTTATAATCTTTACCGATACTAATCTTTCTTATTAGTCTCATCTTGTGGTAATTCTGATATTGAACCGTCTTGTATGTTAACAGAGACTTGACCATACTCCTCCTCAAGACTACCTTGCATGTCTTTTAGTTTAACCTGCAGTTCAGCTACTCCTTGAAGCATGACTGCTTTTTGAGTTTCTAATTGACCAATATTTAACTGAGAGTTGTTTATTTGCCCAACTAAACCTTGTAAGCTCTTTAACTGCTCATCACTAATTTTATCTAGCTTTGGAGCTAAATCTACTAATTTTTCTTGTTTTGCCATAATTTAATTTAATTTAATTTATTCTTCACCCCAAGGAAGAACGCTTTCATTTGTTATAGGGTTTTTTTTATCTTCTATTTGTTTGATTATATCTAATTCAGCTTGGTCCATAGGATAAAGTTTTTCTATAGCTGATTTTATCAAATCCTCAGTCAAGTCTTCATACTGCACAAAACCTTCCACAGTAGGTACTAACAAAGGGCACGTGCCGTAGTGTACGCCAGACCAAAGTTTATCGTCTACTGTTTCGCTTCCTTCTAAGTAGAATTTAACAGATGTAACCACATTATCAAGAACCTCCTCTGTGTCTAAGCGAAAAGATTGTTGTTTTGATAATGATAGTATTTTTAAACTGTATGTTAACGCCATTGTTTTAATTTATTTGTTATTCTATGTTTATATTATTACTCGTAATTTAGCTTTATTTAATATTGATAAAAAGCTTATACATTTATTTCTCAACCTGTTTTGATATTAACGGAAATATTATCTTACCTCCTTCATTAAGATAACTAGTATAAGCGTTAGATAAATCGTTTAATACATCTTCTGTTAGATCACTTTCCTTCCACCACATGTCTAACAATATTAAGTCATATTTAGTTGTAGGTATATAACTATATGCATCTGCTTCTATTATATTTATAGAACTATCTAAATAATCAACATATTCTATTAATTCAGGGTTATGTTCAATAACATCTATTACACTACAGTTTTTAACATGTTTTGCATAATTAGGCAGTAATCCCATACCTAAACCAATTATAAGTATTTTATCAAAAACAAAGTCTTCATATAACTTACTAATACCTCCACACCCTTCGCAATCACCCAAAAATACTTTACCATAGTACTCTTTATTTTCTATCCAACCACCATTAGTAAAAATCATTTTAGAGATGCCATCTGTTTTAGTGACAACAAAAGTTTCTCCACTGTGTTCTTTTATTAAACTTTCTTGTACTTTCATATTAACATAAATTTACTGACGTTATAACGCCAAAAGTATTAACTGTAAAATAATACTCATCATCAAGAGCATCATAAGCGTAGTTTCCAGCAGATAGAGTTGATGTACCGGTTGCAGTAAGGTAGACTGTAGTACCAAGTGTAATGTTGTTTGATGAATACCACCTAGCAATGTTCATTGTTTGACCACACGCAAATACGGGTTTTGGATAACTTACAGGTGTTGTAAATCTAGAATAACGAGTTGCTGTGTTTGTTTGAACCCTTACACCTTCACCATAAGAGGTTCCTGATGTATTTGTCGCATATGCTTTATAGAAGTAGTAAGTGTTGCTGTTTAAGCCAGTCAACGCTGACGAAAAAGTACCAGTACCACTCCCAACAGTATTAGTAGTTACTCCAGATGCACCAATAAATAAATTAATATTAGATGTTGATCTAACAAAACCTCTTGCTGTAACTGTTGAGCCACCTTGATCTGTCACATCTCCATTCATTGTAAAACCAGTTGTAGTAATAGACGTTTCGTCTTCTGTTACTACTGTAGCAAAATCTGTCGCTATCTCATCGCATATATCTTCTATAAACTGTTCAATATCACTTGGGTCTCCAGCGAAATTAGTTAAACCTCCTGTGTTAGTAGCATATCCATTATATATATCATATCTAGTGGTTGTGTCGTCATTAGAATCATAATCGATAAAAGTACCTAAAACAGATATAGTACAAACTTTACCAACAGCATCGTTAGAAAGAGATCCCATTTTAGCTAATTCTTCTGCTCCATCAAATGTATCATCTCCATCACCGTCTGGAGAATTATCCGTCATAAGTATAATCATTCTTGTTACTCCATTTCTAAAACTTCCTGCAAGATCATGATTTAATACCCTATCAATTGCAGTATCGTTTGGCTCTGGACCACTAACTCCATTTCCTATTTCCATACTTGTAGCACTATTACTACTGCCAGCTAAATATCCTATCTTTGTATCAAAATCGCTTTTATTTGCATTTGCAAAAGGAACCACAGCAGACAACCATACAGTACCTGAGTTATATTTATTTGCGGAAGGTAAATTAGAAACTGTAGTATTGTTACCTGTCCAATAATCAGGGGTACTAGAATCTTGATCAATTAAAACAGCAGCTAACCTGTAATCACCACCTGACTCCGTAAAAATTTTATCTGAAATGCTATCTACTTGAGCTTTCAAACCGTCTGTAGTGTCATTATATTGACCAGACATACTACCAGTATAGTCTAATAAAAAAACCACATCCATTGCCTTACTACAAGGTATAGCTTGAAAGTCATGATCGTAAGAATAAAATTCAGACATAGCGTGAGCTGTAGCTTGATCTGGTTTATTTGGACTTTGAGCATTTAAGTCTATATTACCATTGGTTGAATCACTGTGAGAATTATTACTTAAACCTCGTAGACTAAAACTAGATTCACCATCAGCATTGTCAGCCGTGTAGTCATCTTCATTCTTTTCAGACCAAATTTTTAACAAACTTAACTCTCCGCTTCCAGGAACTGCCATTACTTAATTAGTTTTTTAAGTTCATCAATTTGTTTTTGTTGGTCTTTTATTGCTTCTATTAAGTAACCTGTTAAGTTACCATAAGCCACAGCTTTTAAATCACCGTCGTCTTTAACTAGCTCTGGAGCAACTTTCTCTAACTCTTGAGCTATTACACCAGAACTAAGTCTTCCGTCTTGATCTGTACGATTAAAACTTACACCTCGCATCTCTAACACCTTCTTGCCGTCTAATGTTTTTATGTTCTCTTTTACTCTTTTATCAGAGTAAGCTATAACGTCTGCTGCAAAAGTAGCGTCTAAAGTATTATCTCCACCAAATTTAACTACACGTTCTAAACTAGAAGCATTATTTTTTTTAGCGTATACCGTAGCGTAACCAGAAGCACCACCTCCACCTCTGTAGAAATGTATACCTGAAGTTTCTGCAGCATTGTAAGATGATATTCTAAATACCTCAACGTTCCCTAGATCTTGTCTATTGTTAAATAACTCTATTCTACTTCCAGAATTTTGTTGAGCGTTGAACCTAGTGACCATACTTTCTGATATTTGAAGTAAAGGTGTAGAGCCAACAGTTGAAATATTTTTATTTATTCTAAAAGCCTCACCAGTCGAGTTATTGTCTGAATCTATATTTATAGTTAAAGAAGCTTTGGCATTTATAATACCATCCGTATCTCCATTATCATCAAGATTTAAAACACCTGCCCTAGACGTAAGTTCGTTAGCTGTAAGCAAAGCACCTATTTGAGTCAAACCAGTATTGAGGTCAAACGTCATTTTTTTATAAGCAGTTCTATCGTCACCAGAGCCATTTTTAAGCGTTTTGCTGCCTAGTCCATTATTCCCAGTTGTGGTACCACCTGTAAAATGCACTTCATTAGCTCCATTTTCAGTACTTATACCCCATTCAACATGTGGCTCATAGTCTGCAAATATAATAGAATCACCCTCTGACGTTAGTTGTTGTATTGCAATAGCAGCACCAGCGTCAGTTGTGCCACTAGACTTGAGTGATATAGCTGGATAATTACCATTAGCGCCACCAGCTTCTTTTAATATAGTAGCTTCATTCTCTTGTAAGTCTAGGCATGTTTTATTTCCAAATTTAACAAATGCTTTTGTTGTTACACCCGTAGTGTCAGCCGTTGCAGATCCTCCGTCTAAGTAGAAATAATCATAAGTTCCACCACCATCACCCCTATCAGCAGCAAACACCATGTTACCATTAGTAGTTTGCTCTCTAAAGTACATAGCCCCCACTTTATTATCAATATAACTATGCGTACCGTCGTGATATATCTCAAAATCATCGCTGTTACCAAGTTGTAGTTTTTTTGAATCAAAGAGCTTTATACCACCTATAAAGTTCGCTAAACCATCTTGATTAAAAGTAAGACTTTTAGAGAAACTACCGTAAGAAGCGAGCATAGACATATGCCCTAAGCTTATACTATTACTATTTGACCCCCAAGTAGGTGTAAATCTATATCTTACATAATTGTGAGCAGAACCACCAGTTTGTTGACGTATTTTCATGTTGCTATAACCAGGCCAACTACTAATTGCGTCTGAAGTATACTTTAATGTCCAGCCACCAGTTCCAACATCAGCCACTCGATTAGCTTCAGTCACACCTGGGTCAGTAGCTGTTGTCTCCATAGTAACAATAAAAGTGTTACCATTAGTTGAATGTGTTATTAGTAAGTGACCATTAAAAGAGTAACCTTGTTGGTTACCCACGTACATTATGAAATCCTGTGTTAAACCACTGTCTGCTCCAGTTCTTGATAAGCTAGTACCTCCCCAAGCGTGAGCCGCATTGGAACCTAATAAATTATTGAAGTCAATATAGTTCGCGGAGTTAGCAGCACTTTGCCAAGCACCACTAGAATTTTTATAATAAGAGGTTGCTGTTTTATGTCTAAGCGTACAAGCTACTACCCCAGTGTTAGTACCATTGTGTCCAAAAATCATATCACTAGCAGGTTGTGGATACAACTCTGTTGATTGGTGATATTGACTCGTGCTATATGTTCCAGCGTTTTGATGTAGTTTATAAAATCCAGTATTACCTATACCTCCTAAGTTACTTGCAGTTGTTGCGCTAGTAGCGGTTGCTGCGTTACCTGTACATGAACCAGAAGAACCAGAGACGTTACCAGTTACATTACCAGTTACATTACCAGTTAAGTTACCGCTAAAAGTTGTCGCTCCAAAAGTTCCAGTTATAAAACTACTTGTACCATCTCCAGAAAACCTAGCAAACTCTGTTTTTGTATCTTTGTGATATAAGTATAACGTACCATTACTACCACTATCATTATTAATCCATATCTTCCAAGCTTCCCAAGCAGAAACCATATGTGTACTAGCACCACCAAAGGTGATATGATCTTCAGAATCTGACCATATATTTAATCTTGAGTTAAATGATGTTGACGTTGCCGCTGTTTCATTTTCACCGTAATCACCTCTTCTATGAGGGTTTATAGTTAGAGAACCATCTGTTAATACTAAATTATCACTATCATATATACCATTCCAAGAACTACCAGGTTCTACACCTGAGCCTAGTAATAATTGTTGGAGAGCGCCTCTTCTAAGTGCAAAGTTTTTGAACTCAGCGCCGTTGTCATATATTGAGTAACCCATCCTACCAAAGTTGTAAGAAAGAGTAGCTTCTATAATTGTAGCTATTTGCACTACGCCATCTATTTCTACTATTATGTAGTTTTTAGATTTTTGTATTCTACAACTATGCCATCCATCATCAACATCTACAGCGTTTCCGTCTACATCAACTACATTAACCGCTGCAATCGAGTATGTTTGTACACCACTAACTTGTTTTTGAACCCTAACAGTATTAGCGTCTCTTATTATTACCGCATAAAAATCATTTTCATCTTGATAGTTAAACGCCCATCCAAAATGTGTTGAGTCATTACCACTTTCTACGTTAAAATCAAAAGATACCTCCCAGTTTTGCCCGTGGTTATTTACGTTTTGATTTATGTCATCTCCCATTAAAGCAAACACGTAGCCACTACCAGATCTATTTAATCTAAGATGATTCTCGCCATATGATTTTATATTACAAGTAGAGCTTGACGGCTCCCATAAATAAGAGTTTTTAATAGAATTATAAGCACTAGGATCTAAATAATACTGAGTATCGTCATTGTCGTAAATCTTTGGAACATATAATGGACCTCCACTTATCATAACACCACCAGAACCACCATTTTGTCTAGGCCTGAAATGCGTATTACCAGGTCCTCCATCAAAATATACATTATCACTATTTTCGTATATTCTAAATCTTTGAGCACCATTTTCTTTAAATACTAAATACTCATTGTCAATGTCACCATAAGTATCTATGTGTAGACTTTTATACTTAGTGTCTTGTTGGTACTTGTTTAAAACTTGGCTTTTATCTCCAGTATAATTTCCCGCAAATATTTGAGTTATTCTAGTTGAGGTTGTATTAAAGTTGGATAGTATGTATTTTACATGAGTTGTAGCTGTGCCACCTGTACTAAAAGTACAATATGTTGTTGTGGATGGGTTATCTATGCTGTTTAATCTACTTGTATAATTAGTTCCATCTGTGGATGTAAGTATGTGTACGTTTTTTGCTCTCCAAGATCTGGCTGAAAAAGCTATACCAGCAGATGAAGCGTGTGAAAAACTTTCACCACTTACTACTATAGTTATAATACTTGATGTTGTTGAATTAGCAGTTAAACCACCAGTACCAGCATGGTTATTTCCTACCGAAAACGGATTTGCACCAAGACTAAAAGCTGTACCATCCAAATCAGCTGTAACAGTACCTCTCCAGTTAATACCTGCGAACTTATTAGGGCTTATACTAGGAACCGTAAAATGTAAGGGACCATTTTCTACACCTTCTTCAGCTAAAAAACCACTTATAACAGGGTTACCATCTCTATTTTTATTATATAAACCATATATGTTACCGTGAGAAGAAGTGTTACCGTATTGATCAGCAATTAAATTTATTATTTTACTAGCACCTTTTTTAGTCCATAAATACAAATCACCTGAAGCCCAAGAACCGCTAGTTCCACTTGTTTTTTTAGCAGCTATACCAGCTATAGAGACTGTATTACCTGCGTTTGAAGCTTCTCTACTAGCTAATGATAATTGTGTCCAAGTATTATCAGCTCCATTTCTATTGAATATAGCCATTTGAACATGAGCATGGTCTATATCTCCTGTAGCATCAGAATCTAATCTAACTGTCAGTTGAGGTGTTTGTAAATAAGAACTGCCAGCATCTACATAACTGTCATATATTTTCCAGTTAGAACTACTAGTTTCTCCACCTATATTTACTTTGTTAAATTTACTTTGACTATTAAAATCTCCATACCACGCAGTATCTTGAGAATCAATAAACTTTGCAAAGCTAGCTGTTTCATCACCACTATAAGCAGAGATGTTACCATCAAATACCACAGGTTTACTAATGTAAAAAGCACCTCTATCCGTGCTTATATGAAAATAAGACGAGTTACCAGAGCCGAAATCACCATAGCCGGTTGAACTTTGTATTCTAAGCCCGTTACCACCACCATTTAATAGTTTTGGATACTGATGGCTAGCATCACTTGTTAATTCAATTTTGTCAAATCTAATTGCCATATCTTATTATATTAATCTTCTAAATTTAAACCTCATCATTTTACCACCATCACTGTCATCTAAGGCTGAGCTGTAACTTTTATTATGTTTTACTTGTAACTTTAGATTAGCACCACCACTAGTACTTCTCAACGTTCTAAACTGTACATCTCCACTATTAGGTGCGTGACCAGATCTATGTACTGGTATTTCATCATACATGGTTGAGTTTGTAGTCCCACCATACCAACTTATTGTAGCTGAATAACTTTCGTAATAATGATTTCCACCACAATTGAAATCACTAACGTAAACTTGCATCACATAGGTACCAGTTGGCATATCGTCGCTTTCAATACCCGTATCAGTCCATATGTTTGCCGATAGTTCAAAAGTCATTCCAGTCGGTTCATATATTTGATCAACATCGGTACCAGAAGTCATCGTTAACCCAGTGTGTTGTATATTACCAGATGAAGTTATATCACCTGAACTAATAGTTCCACTAAAAGTTGCAAGTCCATCGTTTCTTACAATAAACAAACTAGAGCCTGAGCTATTTGCCGCTTCTAGAGCGTAAGCAGTATTATCATCTGTTGATCCCCTTGCTGATAATCTACAGTTAGCAGCACCACCACCTCCAAAATCTCCATCTCCTGTAACTTCTAAAGTGCCTGATATACTAGTGTTACCACCTAGATCTGAGGTGCCGTTTATATCTAAACTTGAAGCTTCAACTTCACCTGCGAAAACAGCGTCACCAATAGCGGAGACCGTTAAAGCAACAACACTATTTGTATCTGCATGTGTGTTATGGAACCTAAAACCTGCACCAGATGCACCAGCGGAAGCGTCCCAAGTTGAACTAAACGTTCTCCAATCTCCACCAACATAAAAGTTTTGATCTGTCCAAACACCTGCTTCGTTTATTCTTAATCTTCTATTACCATCTGTTGATACTGATATTTGATCTTTTGTAGCAGTAGCGCCATCATACCATTCTCTGTATAAACCTGAATTAGGAAGCGAAGAGTAAACACCATCATGAAAAACTATAGCTGGTTTAGCTGCTGTTCCTAGACCAAAAAACTCTTGCTCTGCTATTCTAGTTACTTTCCAGCCAGATATGTAACATTCTCTTGTACCCGAAGTATGGCCGTAATTAAATAAAGAATGTGGAGTAAAATATTTTGCGCCTGTTTCAAACTTTCCATAATCACTATTGTGATTACCAGATACAAAAGCATATTGATATTCCCAGTCTGTTCCTGGGTCGTGATTAGACATTAAGTGATAGCCATAACTACCTGGATTACCACCACCACTTGCAGGGCTTTCAAACGCGTGGTCAAAATCTTGAGTACCCATGTAATGGCTTATTACGCTACCAGAAGTATTCCTTATGTAAACTTCTATTAAGTATATTGAACCATCTTCAATAGGTATGTAAGGAAAACCTGAAGCGTAATAACCACCAGTATTAACACCACCAGATATTTTTATACTGTAACCAGCTGGTGCGGTTGAATCTTCAAACCACTCAACATTTGGACTGTTAAAGTATTGCTTTAATTGAGAATCAGACCAAGTTGGATCTAACGACCAAATTTCTTTACCACCAGTGTAGTGACCTAATGGATATTCCTCCACTGTATGAGGGTTAGTGGATACTCCCCTTTGATTATGAGTTATAAACCCTTTGTCACTTACAACCTCGTTATCACAAACAATCTTGTTGTAAAACTGATGATAAGTTGCTTGGTGATAGTTTATACCATTGTCGTGTAGGTTAATATATTTTCCTCCAGAGTTTTTTATTATTAACTTACCATCAGTCATCTGTATATTAGTACCAGTGTCATCTATGTGGTATATAAACTCTGGCACATATAGAGAAGCTCCTAGAGTTAAACTACCAGCTACCTTTAAGTTATTTGTTAAATCCCAAGTATCATCACCTTCATCAAATATTAAACTTGCTTGGGTTATAGTGTCGTTTCCTTCAGAGTCAAGACCTCTAAAGACAGATATACCAGAGGTAGATGCTGTCATTGTATTTGGTGAACCTTGTGTTGTGTTAAGTTGTAGTATATTATCTTTAACTTCTACGGTTGCTGTGTTTAATGTAGTTGTTGAACCGTTTATAACAAGGTCACCAGGAATTGTAACTAGACCATCTTTATTTATGATTAGCTGACTAGTGCCTCCGTTTTGTATTTTAAAATCGCTTGCTCCTGTTCCTGCAAAGACCCTGTTTAATATAAAACTATGATCTCCATCATCATCAGAGTCATTATTTGCTGTTATTGAGTTAACAGTATCAGTTACGTTTATTGCTGTATTCTCTTGTGAGTTTCTACCTACTGATAAAGTACCTGTTGATGCTCCTGTATGTATGTTTATATTACCATCAAAAGTTCCACCGTTTGCCTTAGACACAAAATCACTCTGGTTTACTACTGTGATAGGTGCAGCATCAGTTATACCGTATCCCGCTAAAGTTGTAGGTGTGGTTTCTATTTCAGCAAATGTAGGTTTATGACCTTCGTGGTATATTTCTCTTGGTGTGCTATCATCTACAACATAATTACCTTCTTGAAGTGTTGAAGTATCTATTTCTACGTTACCACCTGAAACTGGTGCTGGTTCCGAAGTAACAGGGTTAGAACCCGCTGTAGTGTGTAGAGTTGTGTTACCTGTTTTTGTTAAATGAACCATTACGTGCTGGTACCTAGTAGTTCTTATGTATACATCAAAATAATGATAACTAGCACTAGTTGTAGTGTCAGATTTAATAACTCTAACCCCGCATTTATCTGTTGCTGCGGCGCCGCTAGCATTATGGAGAATATCTACAGTACCAGTTATTTCTATAGCATACTGAGTTTCACGACCTTGTATTGCTAAATCAAATTTCTGTGATCCAAAACCTTCTACGTGGTTAGATAAAAAACCTCTCATGTGTAAACCACCGTTACCTTGATTTACAGTAGCAACCTTGTACCACCTATTACCACTTAAATTAACTTCATCATCAACTTCAAAAACCCACTGTTTATCTGAGCCATCTTTAGTTAAAAATTTTGCATTTGACTGTGTTTTTGTGTAGTATGGTGTTAGCGAGCTTGCTGTTAAGTACGAACTTAAATCTTGATCCCCCGTGTTTGTGCCTGATAAATTGGTTATTTGTGAAGTAGATATAGTTGATCCATCGTGAAGAAGAGTGTGAGTTGTGGTTCCATCATAAAATTTTCCACCACCATAAACATAAGTGCTTGCAGTGCCTCTTATGTAATGTCCTTTTCCTGCTGTTGCATTATAACCAAAAGCGTCTGTTGTATTGCTAGTGGCAATAAGTGAACTATTACTTTTAGACAATGTTAAGACGCCGCTTATATCACCAGTACCATTAATATCTAAACTAGTTCCTTCTATTTCACCACCTGATATTTTACCGGCTGCTGTTAAAGTGCCTACGTTGCTTATATTATAAACAACCTCTGAACCTGATGTATCTCTAGATGCTAGAGTTAAAAACCCATCAGCAGCTTTGTTCATTACTTGAACATGAGATCTTAGATAAAGTACACCATGAGATTGCACATAACCAAGACTGTTGGTGTTTCCGCCAACCTGTACGTCGCTAGCAAATTCAGCAGAACCACCATTCATAAATTTAATATTAGCGGTTCCAGAGCCATCAATGAACTCTAATCTATCAATACTAGTATCTTTATTAAACAGTAAAGAGTAAGCGTTCGCAGTGTCGTTGTTTTTACTAAAGAAAGTAAGCTTAGCGTTACCAGTAGAAGAATTAGATATACCTAATTCAAGAACTGGAGTATTTTTTTGTATTTTAACATTACCTGTAAACGTGGAGGTACCGCTTGTTGATATTGAAAATTTATTTTGAGCAGCATATGAAGACTGAGCTCCATCAGAAGCATAACCAATGTTAAAACCCGATTGACTGTAACCAGTACCAACAAACCACTCTTGATTAGTATTACCGCTACTAGTATTAACGTTGTCTTTCATTTTTATACCAACACCACGACCGCCATAACCATGCATGTTTATTATAGAGGTCATAGCAGGTAAACTACCACCATCAGGCGCATTTATGGTAAGAACAGTGTTAAAAGTACCTGAGCCATTAAAAGTTACATTACCACCAGAAGTAAGCTCCATTGCTTTTGTGGTATTACCATCTGCTGTGTTAAGAAAGTAAAAGCCATTATCAACAGTACCCGTTGTTCCAGCCCATACACCAGAGTAGTTTCTAAAACCTGACGCATACATATTACCACCAGTAGTTACACCATTAGAGTCTATGTAAAACCTTTCAGTTCCATCCACTGTAAATGATATTCTGTCGTTATCGGAATGAGCACGTGCGTACATACCCGTATCGGTTCTATCTATAAAACTGTACGAAGGCGAAGAGTGTGATCCGTCAAACGAGTGTAAACCATTTAAAAACTTTTGAGCCATTTATTTTTTATTTAATTCATATTCACAATCATGTTAACTTTTAAACCTACGCTATTTTTGTCATAAGCACTCTGATCGCATTAGAAGCAGGTGCTGATGCAAATACAATGTTTACAACTCCACTAGCATCTCTTTGGACATCCGCGTGAACTGTTGCTCCTGAAGAGACTTCTATTAATTGAATCATAAAAGAAGTAGAATCAGCGCCTAAACCATGATTTGATTGAGCTGTTCCTGATGCTCCTGTGTTTTTTAATACCAAAGTTGTTGCTGTTCCGTCACCAATCAACCCTGAAAACTCTCTTGCTGTAATTCTTCCATCAATTCCAGATGTTAAGTCTACTGAAGTTAGCTCAGTTGTGTGACCATAAGTATCTAATGTAACGTCTTGTATTACGTTTAATCCTGAGTTATCTACTGATGCTTGAGAAGAAGTGTCCTCGTGATCGATAGTTATTTCAGCAGCACCACCGTTTAATGTAAATGTACCACCAGTAACTAAACCATTACCAGCTGTAATAGTTATAGTACCATCATCAATATCACTTGTTAAAGCAACGGTACCTGTAGCATTTGGTAAGGTTATAGTTCTATCTGCGGTAGCATCAGAAGCAGTAAGATGTGTTTCGTGAGCGTCAGCAGTAGAACCTTCAAAAGATATTGTATTATCTGTTACAATTTGTATTGTTTCGTTTTTGTAAGTAGTATCACCTGTTACAGTTAAATTACCAGCAATAGTAATAGTATCACTACTGTCACCAATAGCAAGTGCACCACCTTGTGATACATTAAGTAAAGCATTAGCAGCGGCGGCAGCTGTAATTTGACCAGTACCACCTTTTGTAATAGGCACAGTATCTGATAAAGTAGAACCAGCAGCTGTAATTGTTATAGCTTGGCTACCATCAAAATCCACACCATTAATAGCTCTAGCTGTTGCTAGAATAGTTGCTGTTGCTGCATTACCACTTGTATCAGCGGCTGTAGAATCTGTTTGTGTAGTTACAAAAGTATGTATTTGATCAGCTGTAGCTAGACCAGTTCCAGCATCTGCAATAGCAGCTGTTTTAGCTTGTATTGTGTTTGTACTTATTTCTATAGTATTAGTATCAACAACAACTTGCAAGTCTACAGCACCAGAGGTAGCACCTCCTGATAAACCTGAACCTGAAGCTGTGTTAACAGCGGATATGTCCCCAGAACCGTCTAGATTGATCCAAGCGGATCCATTATAGTATTTTAACGAGTTAGTTCCTGTATCGTATATTATTTTTGCCTCTACGTCTGTTGCATTTCCAGAGGTTGTTTTGTGAAGTAGAGCATTTCTAAGTTCCGCTGTACTTCTTAAGTCTAAGTGATTTAAAAAAGGTATTGCCATTTTGTTTTTAGTTTAAATATGCATATCCACTCTCAGCGGATACTAATGTTATTGTTAAAGAGTTCTTATCTATGTATTCAACAGCTCCTATTCCTTGTTTGCCTGTTGATAAAGTTATGCTAACAGAAGGATGCTTGCCTAAATTGTGAGTAACATTCCACGTGCTCGCAGCGTTATTTTGATTATGTTTATAATTTTTATCTCCATTAACATTTGAAGGTGCTGGATGTATTGCAAAAGCATAGTATTTATCTTCTAGTATACTACCATTAGATTCAACATGAGTAAACGATGCGTTATAAAAATTTGATTCAACACTGTCTTGAGTTAATGCATCTAATCTATATACAGCGAAATTATTAGCATCATCTACTTGACCTAGTATTATGTATTGATCAACAAGTATTTGTAAGTAGTCTATTATTAAATTATTCGATGCATTATATTTACTTATCTTTAAGGAAGAAATGTTTGAAAAACCTGTACCTGTACCACCTCCATTAGTTAAACTTACAGTTCCAATAGCTCTACCATTACTTAGATTTGTTTGAAACTTAAAACTACTTTGACCGGCAACATTAACTATACCTAGCTTACTGAACATCCCAGCAACACTGTTTAAAGTAAAGTTTTTAGTGCTACTACCAGTTGAGTCAGTACCTATTACTTTATCACTATCACTAACATTAACGTCGTTTGGATACGTATTTATTCTAGCCATTATTTTCTGTCTTGCGCACTAGTCCCATAGTAGTAAGCAAATATGTTGCTAATAACAACTCCTTCTACCATACCCATAAGATGTACAAATAAATCATTTTCTAAAACAGTTGGTTCATAAACCACTGCGTATATAATAAACACAAAAGAAAACAAGCCAACCAAACCGGTAGCAAGCATCATTATATCTGTGCTACCTGTTTTTTTGACCTCTATCTCTCTATTCCTAGCTGAATCTCTATCTTGAACCTCTAGCTCATACATAGACTTAACTTGTTCTAAAGCTGCTATTTTATCTTCAGGTGTAATTGTTTCATCTTTTTCAATAAGATTTTTAACTATACTCAACACTCCAGCATCAGGAAGCAAATCCCCAGCTACTCCTAATATACTAGGAGCTATCTTAGCTAGAAACTTTCCTACTTTAGTTTCTTTAAATTTTTTTCTATTTTTCTTATCACTCATTTCTTATAACCATTCATTTTAAATGGTGTAGATCCTGCCTTTTTAGTCATTGGTCTAGTTGATCTAGATTGAGAATTAAAAGCTTCTTTATTGAAAGAAAGCTTATTAGCGTTTTCAACCTTATTAGCACCTCTCATTTTTAAAGCCGAAGATTTTTCTTTAGCTTCTTTATACATTTTATTAGGCGAATGTTCTTTCAACATAAACATTCCAAGACCTCCAGAGAAACCAGATCCATCTCCATTGTTAGTTGTATTACTACTTTTCTTGTTAGATATAACACTATTTTTATCAGCGTTGTCAGCATCTACATCATCGTAATTTGTAAATTTTCCAGAATCTTTTTCTTCTTGTGTTATTTTAACATCTTTAACATCTCCACCAGGTGTTCCTTTTTTAATTTCCTTATAAGCTTCTACAGTAGGTCTATTATGAGTATTAAAATTATTACCTTGAGAAATCTCTCCAGCAGTATAACTTGGGTCATTTTTAGATTGAACTTGACCTATAGTACCTCCACCCTTTACCATGGACTTACCTCTACCCATTTGAGTGTCTATATGACTTTGAGCATCTTTACCTTTTAGGGTTGACCATTCACCTTGCTCGTTTTGTATATCTAATTGTCCAGTTTTATCAAACATCCTTTTCATCCTTCTAGCACTTCTAACCGCTTTTCTACCTCTTTTCTTCTCTGCCCTAACGTTTACCTTGCTTCTTCTATTGGATTCTCTAGCTTGAGGAGAAGTAAAAGTATCAACCTCAGTTCCTGATGTTGGTTCAGTAGTAATAGTATCAGCTTTAAATGATTTTGATTTACTTACAACTGGTTTTTTCTTTTCACTTAACAGTTTTTTATATAGTTCAGGATTGTTTGTGATCCAATCTTTCTGCTTCTTTAACTCTGCAGGGTCATTACTAAAGTTGGTTCTATTACCACCTGATATATCACTGTTAATCGTTATTATTCCTCTTCTACCACTACTGTCATAACCTGGGGTAGTCGTTTTAGTTGTTTGTTTTAAGGGTGATTTTTGTTTATATGCCATAACTATATATTTTTATAATTCATCTTCAGAGTTTTTGGTTTTTAAACCATTACCCATGACTTTTCCGGGATCTACATATGACTTAGAAGCTCCTACGTCTGCCGCTCCGTATATTAGAGCTAAATTAGCTTTTGCGGGTGATGAAGAACAACCACAGTTTGCTTCTTCACAACCACATCCAGAATTTACTTTGTTTCTTGCTTTTTGTGTTATTGGTGTTGCTTTCATTTTTTAACTTTTTTTATAAGCCTCGGCTTCCCAAGGTAATTGTTTAGAACCTTCAGGCATATTATCTCTAGAATATATTTTACCTTTCCAGTATACATTATTATTGTCGTAGCTTAAATCACCTCTCTTCATTTGATTTATATGAACCATCTCGTGTTTAACCGCTTTCTTCATTTGATTAGGTGATAGTGATGGGTCTACATATATGGTACCATCTCTGTTAGCTTCTGCAGCTACACCTTTATCTAGCTTTTTTAAAAAAACAGGTGTCTGTGGATCCTCCGCTAAGTCTTCTCTAAATCCGAATAGATTAGAAAGAGCGCTTTTCTGTTTGAAAGACATTATTTGTTACAATATTTTTTCTTATTAGGACTAGACTCTTTTTTAGCTTTGTTTTGACCTTCCCATCTGCCACCTTTAAACATTGAGCTTTCCCAGGTATAGCCATTTTTTGGTGGGTTTTTAAAATTCTTAACGCCAAATTCAAATCCAGATCTATAATCAGCTGAATCTTTTGCTGTTGGTTTTGCAGGATGTGCTTGCCTAATACCATCAGCATCTTGACTTCTAACAGAGTTCATTAAGTCAATATTTTTATATTCAACCTTATGACTATGTTTGGTTTGTTTAGTTTGTTTAAGTGGAGTTTTGTAACCAAGTTTTACTGGGGTTTTACCCTTAGCATCAACTGTGACTTCTTGGTTTGCAGGAAGATTAGAATAATTGCATTTAGCTCTTGTAGTAATCGGATTGTAATTTTTCATCTTTTAGGATCTTTAATCATATCGTCTATAGCTTTGTTATAGACTTTGTCTGTATAAGTTTTGTTCTTGTAGAAAACACCACGTTGACTAGTTGGAAGATCTTCTTCCCCTAAAAGTATGCGATATATTCTATTAATTAATTGTTTGCATTTAAATGAAGTCTTGTATGTAGTATATTTAATTGTAGTTCTATTTCTTTGACGCCAAACATCGATCCAGCCTTCACGGCGTAATCTTTCCCACCTATCTTTATCCCAACTATAAGTGTAGGCACCATTTATAAATTCATTGCGTGTAAAATGTGTTTTACAGTCTAAGTATATTAGAAGCTCTAAATCAGCATCTTTAATGTTATAAGTTTTACAGGCCCATTTGCGAACGAGCCTGTAATACTTTAATATCTGCAATTGTTTTAAATCTGTAGAGGAAAGTTTCACTCTACTATTACTATATCACCTAAATTTACAACATAATAAAGTTTATCATCAAATTGTATACCATGACCACTATGTTTATCATACCAGACAATATCGTTAGGTTTTATAATATCAATTTTATCTCCTACAGTTACAACCTTTGCTTTGTTGTATCTAGTCTCTTGATCAAACTTTTCAAGTATCTCAATACCACCAACTTTTTTAGGCTCTTGTTTTATCTTATCTAATACTAAGTAGTAATTAATTGCTTTCATCTATTCTAGTATTATTGATTACACAATCAGCAGAGATAATAGTTTTTACGACACTAACAGCATTTTTCAACGCCGATTTTGTGACCAAAACCGGATCTATAATACCTGCTTTAACCATATCAACAGATTCTCCTGTTATTACATTTAGTCCAACACCTTTGTCTTGTGGTTGAACCGATGTTATACCTGCATTTTCTAATATTGTAAAGTAAGGAGATCTTATTGCATCATACATAGCTTTCTCACCTTCATCACTCGTATCTAATAGTAACGATGCGTTTAATAATGCAACGCCACCACCTGCAACAATTCCTTCTTTTATAGCCGCTTTAGTTGCGTGGATTGCATCTTCTATTCTATCTTTCTTTTCTTTTAACTCCACTTTAGAATCAGCACCTACTTTAACTATAGCTACAGAACCTGATAACATAGCCAGCCTTTGTTCTAATCTTCTCTTAAAGAAAGGATTTTGCTCATCTGTTATCTTATCTTCAACAGTTTTAATTCTTTCATCTAGAGATTCTCCTAAGTCATCTATTTGAAGCACTGTAGTTCTTTCATCTGTTACTACTTTTACAGCTTCACCTAATACACTTGGATCTATCAAATCTAAATCATCACCTAATTCCTCGTTCATTATCTTAGCACCTGTTAAAAACGCTATATCCTCCATAGTGTCTATCTTACTAGCCCCAAAACCAGGTGGATCAATGATATTCACCTTTATATTACCTTTAACCTTATTAGCTATTAAAGTAGCATAAGGCTGCTCTTCCATATCAGCTATAATTAATAATGATCTTTTACTTCTAATAACATGTTCTAGTATAGATTGTATTTTTCTAACATTTGGTATCGGAGACATCATTAATAAGACTAGTGGTTTTTCTAGCTCAGAAGTCATCCTATCTTTATTAGTAGCTAAATGATGAGATTTTAATTTACTTTCCAACTGTACGCCATCAACAAAATCTACATAAGTTTCATTTGTTTCAGACTCTTCCATTAGAACTACTCCATTGTCTCCAACTTGTTCGTAAGCTTCTCCAATTTGTAATCCGAGATCGATGTCATTGTTACAGCTAATGTTCGCAATTTGCTGTAGCATTTCACCCTTAACCGGTATACTGGCCTTATCAAGATGTGCCATAACTTTATTAAGACCTTTATCAATGCCTTTTTTAAGTTCCCTAATGCTTGTTTCAGTTTCATTATCATTTATGTGTTTTAATAAAGAATAAGCCAGTACGGTAGAGGTTGTAGTTCCATCTCCAGCTTCTTTAACCGTGTTTTTAGCAGCTTCTTTTATAAGTGTAGCACCTATATTTTCGACCGGCTCTCTTAAGACTACGCTCTCAGCAACGGTTACACCATCTTTTGTAATAACCGGTCGTCCAAGAGCATCTTCGTAAATTACGCATTTTCCAGAAGCACCTAATGTCGACTTAACTGCGTTTGCTAATTTTTCTACGCCCTTGAATATTCTTTCTTTTCCTTTTTTTCCAAAAGATAGCTGTTTAACTATCTCGCTTGGGTTGTTGTATTCCATTTAATTAAATTTAATTGTTAACTTATTATAATAATCACACGTTTACGTGTATTTTTTATTTACTTTGCTTATTTATACTGTATTATTTTTCTTAGTACCTTTTCCGTGACCACTTCTATTAGTATATACGCTTACAAAACGCCCTGAAGTGTGGTCATAATCTTTTCCTTCGATGTTTTTACCAGCTTTCTTTGCAGCCCTGCGCTTTCTTTGGTTTTCTGCACGCATTTTTGTTCTTCTATCTGTCTTAGCGTAAGCTAGATCTCTTCTTTTTTTCGCAGCTGATGCTTTAGGTGAAAGTTTTTGTGCCATTTTATGGATTTTATTGTTTTTTTCGTTCATTTAATATAATCACATAGTAAATAATTATTTTAAATATGACATTAGCCTGTTATTATAGTATCTTAGTAGCTATTGTCACATATTTTTATCAGATATTTAGATATTTTGTGTAGTATACCTATATGGGAGCCGCACGTCCAAATAGGAAACTAAAATCGTTTTCACCAGCCCACTGTTGTTATTCGTTTTACGATTAAGCTTTTGGCGTTACTAACTAACTGTTGTGTACAACTATTATGTGACTACTAATTTTCCTGTAATGTTTCAGGTATTAGCACTGTGTACAGTGTGTATAGCACTTACAAGGTTACTACGCGTTATACTTGATTATAATATCGAATTTAAAATTTATATATTAATTAAAATTATTTATTATGAGTAAAAAAGTAGAATTAAAAGAAATGAAAAGGTTTGTAATTAGAAAATCTTTAATCGGTAAAAATGTGACCATCGAATTCACGAATCACAAGGGAGAGAAATGTAGGTATAACCACGACAAGGTGTATGAACAGCTCAAGGATAAATTCGAAGCTATGCCTTGCTTTCAGAAATACAAGAACTACACTAACACGAATAACCTTCCTAAATTCGTGAGAGATTTAAAGGAAATAGTATAATCCTAACATCCTAAGCATGATGTAAAACTGCTTATTTTTATACGCTAATTTATAATACATATCAACATGAGCAAACTACTAGATTGGATATTATATCTGTTCAAAACCCCTCCGCGAGACGAGGATACATGGTTATAAAATCGCAGAAGACTTCGGTCTTTTGTGTATAGCAGATACGAGGTTACTACGCGTTATTATTGATTATAACTATGAATTTAAAAACTATATATTATGAAAGTTACCAAAAATCCAATTCAACCCCAAAAAACTACTAGTAGGTTTATTATTCGAAAGTCGCTAGTTGGAACTAACACCATTATAACCTTTAAAAACCATAAGGGTGTAGAATGTAAGTATAATCACGATGTGGTGTACGATCAATTAAAGGAGAAGTTTGAAAGTATGCCTTGTTTTATTAAATACAAGAATTATACCAACACCAACAACTTACCCAAATTCGTTCGCGAGTTACCTAAGTTATTATAATATAACTTCTACTACAACAAGGGACTTCGGTCCCTTTTTTTTATAACAAATATGTATAGCAGAAACAAACTCTTTACGCGTTATTATTGATTATATTACTGAATTTAAAATAAATATATTATGAGTAAAAAACTAAGAATTGAAGTATTGGTTACTGTTGATGAGTTAAACCAGTATTTAAATGGCAATGTGACTAAAACTAGTCTACAAGAAACCTTAACAGGATTATTAAAGGAATTATTATTAGAGAAATTCCCATTTAATGAAGAAACTGACTGTAAGGATAAGTATAATGAAGTAATACAAGATTACTTATATGAAGAAATAATAACTAAAATTAAGTAAAATGATAGTATCTTTTAAAGTAGATGAAGATAATGATCTTTATGAATTGACAGTGGATAATAAAGTATATACAATCTATGATGTGTATGATACAAAGCAAACTGGCAAACTATGGGATGATCTCAACATGTTAATTGATGAGCATCTGTAAAGAAGTGTAATAGTGTCTTGGCCTGGTCCTGAAATAAGATCGGAAGAGTAGACTCCGCCCTACGCGAGTGTTTAGTATATGGCAACAAACCATGTATAGCACCAACACAAACTCTTTACGCACTATATTTGATTATATATATGAACTTTAAAAATAATAAAAATGT
>ERZ1046740.224-NODE-224-length-50276-cov-6.732960_pt1 | contig 50276 bp, 47 predicted proteins | sample MGYA00383093_ERZ1046740 | MGnify/ENA primary metagenome ERZ1046740 (study PRJEB29581, sample SAMEA5548363) | metagenome | biome: marine; feature: coastal; material: water | depth 25 m | study: Short-term variability in the microbial, nano- and picoplankton... | reverse complement strand
ATAAAAAAGAGTCCAATTAAATTAGACTCTTTTTTATTTTATGCTTTATTTTTCTTGGCTACAATTTCATCTAAACATAAATTACCAACACTTCCTTTGTGAGTATGGTTAACCTTTTTATCAGGATTAAAATTTCCTTCATTTATATTTTTACCTACAATTTTATAAGCATCCCTAAACGGCGTTCCATTCTGAACCAGCTTATTCACCTCTTCAACACTAAATAGATACAAATATTTATCATCTTCAACAATATTCTTATTTACTTGTATATTTTTTAATGAATACGTTAACATTTCCAAGCAAGATTTTAAGGTTGAAAACGAAGGAATTAAACCTTCTTTTAACAATTGTAAATCTCTATGATAACCACTTGGTAAATTATTACTTATCATTGTGAACTCCATTGGCAAAGCTTGCAGCTTATTACATTTACCACGAATCAATTCAAAAACATCAGGATTTTTTTTATGAGGCATAATACTGGAGCCCGTTGTTAATTCATCAGGAAAAGAAATAAAATTGAAATTCTGACTCATATATAAACATATATCCATACTCATTTTTGCCAAGGTTGCAGCCACAGAACTTAAAGCGAAAGAAACCGATTTTTCTAATTTTCCACGCCCCATTTGAGCAGCTACCGAATTAAATTTTAAGGTTTCAAAATTTAATAATTTAGTGGTTTCATCTCTATCAATTGGAAAAGAACTACCATAACCTGCAGCAGAACCTAACGGGTTTTGATCAGCCACTTTATAAGCCGCTTTTAAGAAATAAATATCATCAATTAATGTTTCGGCATAGGCTGAAAACCACATTCCAAATGACGATGGCATAGCAACTTGTAAATGTGTATAACCTGGTAAAAGTACATTTTTATATTGTTCAGCTAACTTAATTAGTAAATCAAACAAATCGTCAACCTCATTATTTATTTCAGTTAAAGCTTCTTTCAAATACAAATGTACATCCACTAAAACCTGATCATTTCTTGAGCGTGCCGTGTGTATTTTTTTACCAGTATCGCCAAGCTTCTCCGTTAGCAAATATTCAATTTTTGAATGAACATCTTCAAAAGAATCTTCAATGGTAAATTCACCAGCTTCAATAATTTTTAAGATTGCATTCAGCTCAACTTCCAAATTTTTAATTTCTTCAGAAGTTAACAAACCTATTTTATACAACATTTTAGCATGTGCTAAATTTCCAATCACATCGTATTTTGCCAGAATTAAATCTAATTCTCTGTCGTTTCCAACGGTAAATAAATCTATTTTTTTATCAGTTGAAAATCCTTTATCCCAAAGTTTCATAATTGATTAATTTATACTATTTCTTCTAAAATTTTAATATACAATTTCACACCTTCTTCAATTTCATTTATATAAATAAACTCATTGGCTGTGTGCGAACGTATGCTTTCTCCTGGTCCTAATTTTAAGGATGGACAACTTAAAACCGCTTGATCTGAAAGCGTAGGAGATCCATATGTTACTCTTCCCAATTTAGTCCCAGCCTTTACAATTTCATGGTCTTTTGGTATTGATGAAGAATTTAACCGTAACGACCTTGGACAAACTTCTGATTGTACGTTTTTATTAATAATTTCAAAAACCTCTTGATTTGTGTATGAATCTGTAACACGTACATCTACCACATATTTACAACTTGCTGGAATTACATTGTGCTGATGACCAGCTTCAATTTGAGTTACAGTCATTTTTACTTTTCCTAAAGTTTCAGAAACTTTAGGAAATTCAAATGATTGAAACCAATTCACATCTTTCATTGCATTGTATATGGCATTATCTCCAATTCCGTGCGCTGCGTGTCCTGCTGTACCCTTAGCCTCACAATTCATAACTACCAACCCTTTTTCAGCAATAGCTAAATTCATCAAAGTTGGCTCACCTACAATTGCAAAATCAATTTCGGGAATAATGTTCAACATTGAATTTAAACCATTTGGTCCTGAATTTTCTTCTTCAGCCGAAGCTACAATAACAAAGTTATATTTTAAATTTTTTCTATTAAAAAAATAGGTAAACGTGGCCAATAACGAAACCAAACAACCTCCGGCATCATTACTTCCCAAACCATATAGTTTACCATCAATAACCTCTGCCTTTAACGGATTCCGTGTGTAACCTTTATTAGGTTTAACCGTATCGTGATGAGAGTTTAATAAAATTGTTTTCTTCGACGTGTCAAAATGTTTATTTTTTGCCCAAACATTATGTTTATCACTTTCAAAGGCAATTCCGTTATGTGAAAGAAATTGCATTATTAACAATGCTGTTTCATTCTCTTCACCAGAAAAAGACTGTTTTGAAATTAATTTTTTAAGCAACTCAATTGCCTCTGCTGTAAGTTGTTCTATCATTTTTACAAACTTAATGTTGTGTATAATTTTGTTGATTTTTTTACCAATGAAGCATCTCCAATTTTCACTATATTAACCCCTTTTTTCAGAGAATTAAAACAATTATACAATTTTGGAATCATACCATCAGCAATAATTCCTTTACTTACTAATTGATCATATTTTTCAGAATTAATCTTTGTAATTACTGAATTTTTATCATCAATACTTTCAAGCACACCTTTTAATTCAAACACATAATTTAACTCTGTTTTATACAATTTACTCATTCCTATACTTACTTCCGAGGCTATCGTATCAGCATTTGTATTTAATAGCTGCCCATTTTTATCATGGGTAATTGCACAAAAAACTGGAGTTATATTATTTTGAAGCAATACATGAATTACAGAATCATTTATAGCATCAACATCACCGGCAAAACCGTAATCAATATCTTTTACAATGCGTTTGTGTGCTAAAATACAATTAGCGTCAGCACCTGACAAACCCATTGCATTACAGCCATATTTTTGTAATTGGGCTGCTATTTTTTTATTTAACAACCCTGCATACACCATTGTTACAACCTCAACAGTAGCTTCATCAGTTATGCGGCGGCCGTTAATCATTTTAGGTTTTAAACCCATTGCAGAAGACATTTCTGTTGCTTTTCTTCCACCTCCATGTACCAATATTTTTGGACCATCTAATTCAGAAAAATCTTTTAAAAAAGAGAATAATGCTTCTTCATTATTAATAACATTTCCTCCTATTTTTACAATTTTTAATGCTTGCTTAGTCATTATTTTCCAATATTTTCTTTAACACTATTTGAGCAGAATATGTTCTATTATTCGCTTGCTCAATTACTACAGAATTTTCAGAATCTATTACCTCATCAGCAACCACAACATTTCTTCTTACAGGCAAACAATGCATAAACTTTGCATTATTAGTAAGCTTCATTTTATCTCCCGTAATCATCCATTCCGGATTATTTATCTTAACTTTTCCATACTCTTTAAACGAACTCCAGTTTTTCACATACACAAAATCGGCATTTTCAAATGCTTTTTTCTGATTGTATTCAATCCTCGAATTTTTAGTAATTGCAGTATCTAAATCATATCCCTCTGGATGTGTAATCACAAAATCAGCATCTTGTAACTGCATCATCTCAACAAATGAATTTGCTACTGCATGCGGCAAAGCTCTTGGGTGTGGTGCCCAACTTAAAACTACCTTTGGTTTATGTGGAACCTTTAACTCTTCCATTGTAATGGCATCAGCCAATGCCTGTAAGGGATGACCTGTTGCACTTTCCATATTTACCACAGGAATACCAGCATATTTTTTAAAGTTATTTAATACAATTTCAGCTGTATCTTTTTCTTTATCTGTTAAACTTGCAAAAGCTCGAATTGCTACAATATCACAATATTGTGCAATTACCTTTGCTGCCTCCTTTACATGCTCAGCCTTATCTTTATTCATTACAACACCATCTTCATACTCTAACTGCCAACCTTCGCTACCAAAGTTCATTACAATTACATTTAGTCCTAAATTTTGAGCTGCTTTTTGAGTGCTTAAGCGGGTACGTAAACTATTATTAAAAAACAACAAGCAAACTGTTTTCCCTTTCCCTAAATCTTTGAATTTTAACTCGTTTTTCTTTAAATCAATTGCTTCTACAATGGTTTTTTGAAGATTTCCTGCATCATTAATATGTAAATAATGTTTCATATTATTCTAGTATTATTTTGGTAAACGTTGACTTGTTTTTTAAAGCATCAACAATAAAATTATCTTGTAGTCCATTTACAATCCAAGTCTCAATGTTCGCTTCTTGAGCAATACTTGCTGCTTTAATTTTAGTTTTCATCCCACCTGTTCCATGAACCGATTTAGAGTTTACAACTTCCTCTGTTAAAGCTTCAATATTTGAAGTTTTTTTAATGGTTTCCTTATTTGGATTATCTAATGAAGTCTTCTTATAAATACCATTTGTATTTGTTGCAATTATAAATACATCTACATTTAATAATGAAGCCGCTAACGCAGACAACTTATCATTATCACCAAACTTAATTTCATCAGTTGCAACTGTATCATTTTCATTAATAATAGGAATATAATTATTTTCTATAAGCACATTCATAGTATTCATTATATTAGCTCTTGATTCTTGCTTTTTAAAATCGGAATAGGATAGTAAACACTGAGATGTTAACAAACCTAACTCCCAAAAATTTTCATGAAAAATACGCATTAAATGTGGCTGTCCAATTGAAGCTAAGGCTTGTTTTACATTAATTTCTTTGCCGTTACTTTCTAATTGAACAAACTGTTTTGCTACTGCAATAGCTCCTGAACTTACAATTACAAACTCATATTCATCTTTTAATAAAGCTATTTGACGCGCAATATCTTCAAGCTTACCTCTTGAAATTTGATTGGTTTCTTTTGTAAGTACATTTGTACCTATTTTTAATAATATTCTTTTTTTATCTGATTTGCCCATTTCCTTTTATATACCATTTATTAGTTACCAAATGTTGTAACCCCATTGGCCCTCTGTGATGTAATTTATCTGTACTAATTGCCAATTCTCCACCCAAACCAAACTGACCACCATCGGTAAAACGAGTGGAAACATTTTGGTAAACTGCAGCTGAATCAACTAACTCCATAAAAGCGTCTGCCTCACCATCATTTGTTGTAACTATTACTGCTGAATGACCACCTCCATAGGTATTAATTTTAACAATTGCTTCCTCTTTATTAACAACACTTCCAATAACAATTTTATAATCTAAAAATTCTTCAAACCAAATTTTATCGTTATAAAAAGCTGAAATATTTTTAAATTTTGATAATATTTCATCTCCTAAAATTTCAACATTAAATTCTTTTAACTGCTGAACTAGTTTTTGAATAAATTCTTCTTTATCAGGAAGATTTTCATCAATTAAAACTTTATCTATTGCATTACAAGCGGAAATTTTAGCAGTTTTACCATTCATAATAATGTCCATTGCTATTTTCTTATCGGCCTCCTTAGCAACATAAACAAAATTGTTTCCCCTTCCACTAACAATTACTGGACAAGTGGCGTGTTGTTTTACAAAAGCAATCAACTTTTCACCTCCTCGTGGCACTATTAAATCTAGTTTTTGAGAAGGATTTTGAAGAAATTCTTGTGTTTTTGTTCTATCATAATTTAAATATTCAACCCAGGAAGCTTCAACATTATTTTCGTTTAATGCTTTATGCCATAATTCAACTATTTTTAAGTTTGAATTTAATGATTCCTTCCCACCTTTTAATAGAATTTTATTTCCTGATTTAAATGCAATTCCCGCAGCTTCAACCGTAACATCAGGTCTTGATTCATAGATAATTAATATAGTTCCAAAAGGTGCTGTTTTATTTACAATCTTAATTCTGTTTTCGTGCGTAAAATTATATAGCTCCTTTCCCAACGGATCTACATCTGAAACCAATTGCTCTAAGGATAAAATCATTCCATCAATTTTAGCATCGTCAACTTTCAGACGGTCAAACATAGCTATATCACCCCCATTATAAGTTTCTAAATCAATTTTATTTGCTTCTAAAATGGCTTGCCTATTTTCAGCAATTAGTGTTGCCATTTTAGTTAATATATTGTTGCGTTGTTGTGCTGTTAACATAATTTTTAAGACTTTAATAATTCTTTTAATGCAATTACAAACTGATTTATTTGTTCTTTTGATATATTTAAAGGTGGTAAAATTCTTAATAAATTTTTATTACTTGAACCTCCTGTAAAAATATGTTTCTCAAAAATTAATTTCTTTCTCAATTCACCCACTTCAAAATCAAATTCCACCCCTAACATTAACCCTTTTCCTTTCACTTGTTTTACTTGTGGAACAGACTTTATTTGGTTTAAAAAATACTTATATATATCATTTACATTGTCTATTAATTTTTCCTGTTCAATAATATTTAATACTGAAAGTGCTGCTGTACAAGCTAAATGATTACCTCCAAAGGTAGTGCCTAACATTCCAAATTTTGCTTTGTGCTTTTTTGAAATTAACACTCCTCCCATTGGAAATCCATTTGCCATCCCCTTAGCTATCGTTATAATATCTGGTTTAATTTTATGATGCTGAAAAGCAAAAAACTTCCCACTTCTACCATAACCTGATTGAATTTCGTCTAAAATTAAAAGTGCATTTTTCTTTTTACAAACTTTTTTTACTTTTTTAAAAAATTTCTTTGTTCCCTCATCTAAACCACCAACACCCTGAATTCCTTCAATAATCACTGCAGCTACATCGCCTTTTCCCAATTCGTGAATTACCAACTCAATATTATTTAATGGTAAAAAAGTTACTTCTTGCTGTAAATTTATTGGTGCGTTTATATTTTTGTTATCTGTTGCAGCAACAGCAGCTGAAGTCCTTCCGTGAAATGCCTTTTTAAATGAAATAATTCTACTTCTTCCTGTAATAAATGAGGCCAACTTCAAAGCATTTTCATTAGCTTCGGCTCCAGAATTACATAAAAATAAATTATACTTTTCACAACCAGCTAAATTCCCTAATTTTTCAGCCAACTCTTTTTGTAAGGGATTTTGAACTGAATTAGAATAAAAAGCAATTTTATTTAATTGCTCCGTTAAAGATTGTACATATTTTGGATGTGTATGACCTACCGAAATTACGCCGTGACCTCCATATAAATCTAAATATTTTATATCGTTTTCATCCCATACATAGGCTCCGTGGGCCTTTACAGGTGTAACATTATATAATGGATATACATCAAACAATTTCATAATTAAACTTTTTAAATTTGGTTAATCTTTTCAAACGAAGTTACCAAACCTTTAATTAATGAAGAACTTAAACCTTGGTGTTCCATTTCATTTAATCCTTCAATAGTGCAACCACTAGGTGTAGTTACTTTATCAATTTCCTGTTCAGGATGATTGCCCGACTTTATTAATAAACTAGCTGCACCCAGACAAGTTTGCATAGATAGTTCTTGCGCTTCTTCAGCATCAAACCCTAACTGAACAGCTCCTTGCGTTGTTGCACGAATTAAACGCATCCAAAAAGCAATTCCGCTTGCACAAATTACAGTTGCCGATTGCATTAGTTTTTCATCAATACACATGGTTTTTCCTAAAGAATTAAAAATAATTTTAGCCAATTCAACATTTTCTATTCCTTTTGTATTTCCACTCATACAAGTCATTGATTGCCCAACTGAAATTGCTGTATTAGGCATGCTACGTATTATGGAAACATCTGAACCCAAAACATTTTCAATTTCATTTATTTTTCTACCGGTAACAACAGAAATTACAGTATGTCTTTTTGGATTTATACTCTCTTTAATTTCGTTTAAAACACTGTGCATTTGTTTTGGTTGCACAGCAATAATAACTATATCTGAAAAACGGACTGCCTTTTTATTATCTGTTGATATTTTTACATTTGGTAATTTACTCCAAGAATCTAACGATTTAATATTTCGTTTTGTCAAGTATAAATTTTTAAACTTAAAATTGTTTTGTGTTAGTATACCAATGGCAATAGAGTATCCTAAATTTCCTGTTCCTAATATGGCTATTTTCATCTGTTTTAGTATTAAGTTATTAAAATGATGTTGATTTTAACTGCAACCCTTCAGTTTGTTTAAAACCAAACATCAAATTCATATTTTCAATGGCCTGTCCCGATGCTCCTTTTAACAAATTATCAATTACAGAAGTAATTAACAGGGTGTTTTTGTGCTTCTTTAAATGTATAAAGCAGTTATTGGTATTTACCACTTGTTTTAAATGAATAGGTGTTTTTGAAATATGCGTAAATGGTGCTTCAGTATATAATTTTTCAAATAATTCAAAGGCACTTTCAATAGTATTATCAAATGTTAAATACATTGAAACAAAAATTCCTCTACTAAAATTACCTCTGTTTGGAAGAAACATTATTTCTTCAGAAAAATCACTTTGTAAATCAACCAATGTTTCTTTTATTTCACCTAAATGTTGATGTGTAAAAGCTTTATACACCGAAAAATTATTATCTCTCCAGGCAAAATGTGTAGTTGCTCCTGGTGATACGCCTGCACCTGTTGCTCCAGTTGTTGCGTTTATATGAATAGTATCATTTAACAAACCAGCATTAGCTAACGGTAACAACCCTAATTGTATAGCTGTTGCAAAACAACCTGGATTGGCAATGTTAGTTGCTGTAGAAATTTTATCTTTTAAAATTTCAGGAAGACCATATACAAATTCCTTTCCTTGAAAAACTGCATCGTTATTCAATCTAAAATCATTGCTTAAATCAATGATTTTTGTACTTTCAGAGAACTGATTGTTCTCTAAAAAAGCTGTTGAATTTCCGTGACCTAAACACAAAAACAACACATCAACATCTAAATTAACTTCATTGGTGAATTTTAAATCCAAGGTGCCTAACATATCTTGATGTACTTGATAAATGCAATTTCCTGCATTAGATGTGCTATACACAAAATCTAATTCAGCTTTTGGATGATGTACTAACAATCTAATTAATTCTCCCGCTGTATAACCTGCGCCTCCTACTATTCCAACTTTAATCATAATTATGAATTTACGCTGTGATAAATTTTATTTGCTGTTCCCAGTATTTTAATAAACCCTTTTGCATCTTCAGCTGACCAGGCTTTATTAGTTTCTCCATACTCACCAAATTTAGATTTCATTAAATCATGTTTTGATTCAATTCCATTTAAACTAAAGTGATATGGTTTTAGAGTTACAAAAACCTCTCCAGTAACTGTTTCTTGGGAATTGGTTAAATAGGCTTCAATATTTCTCATTGCAGGCTCAAAATACTGACCATCGTGTAATAACATTCCGTAAGTACTGCTTAAACCTTCTTTTAAATTTTGCTGCCATTTAGACAATACGTGCTTTTCAAGTAAATGATGTGCTTTTATAATTACTGTTGCCGCAGCGGCTTCAAAACCTACTCTTCCTTTAATTCCAACAATAGTATCTCCTACATGAATATCTCTGCCAATTGCATATTTTGAAGCAATTTCTTCTAACTTTAAAATAGTATTTACTGACGTATCAAATTCATCATTTAAACCAATTATTTGCCCTTTTTCAAAATGTAACTTAATATCTGTTGGATCTGTTTTTTCCAACTGACTTGGATATGCATCTTCAGGTAAAGCCTGATGCGATGTTAATGTTTCAACACCTCCAACGCTGGTTCCCCAAATTCCTTTATTAATTGAATATTTCGCTTGTGACCAAGGAAAATCAACTCCGTGTTGCTTTAAATATTCTATTTCTTCCTGTCTGGATAATTTTAAATCTCTAATTGGAGTAATAATTTCAATTTCAGGAGCTAATGTTTGAAAAATCATATCAAAACGAACTTGATCATTTCCAGCACCTGTGCTTCCGTGTGCAATGTATTTTGCGTTAATTTTTTTTGCATATTCAACAACTTCAATAGCTTGAAAAACTCTTTCAGCGCTTACTGACAAAGGGTATGTATTATTTTTTAGCACATTCCCATATACCATAAATTTAATGGCTTTTTCGTAATAAATATTTAAAATATTTTGGTTTGTATGAGATTTTACCCCCATATCATAAGCTTTTGCTTCGACTACTTTTAATTCTTCAGAAGTAAAACCACCTGTATTAACTAATACACTATGTACTTCCAAATTTAATTCGTTTTGTAAATATTTTACACAATAAGATGTGTCTAACCCTCCGCTATATGCTACTACAACTTTTTCCATGATATTATTTTTTATTCTTCTTTAGAAATAATGCTTGTTTAATTCTTTTTAATCGGCTTAATGTTTTTGAATTGTATTTGTGTTCTTTTACATTTTTTTCATGCTTTGGATCGTATAACATTCCTGTACATAAACACATTTTTTTATTGGTTCTAAGTAAAACATCATAATTTTTACAGGTTTTGCATCCGTTCCAAAAAGCTTCATCAGTTGTTAATTCTGAAAAAGTTACTGGCTGATACCCTAATTCGTAATTTATTTTTAATACTGCCAAACCTGTTGTGATACCAAATATTTTTGCTTCAGGGTATTTTTCCTGAGAATATCCTAATATTTTCTTTTTGATTTTTTTTGCTAATCCTTGGTTTCTAAAATCTGGATGTACAATTAAACCTGAATTTACAACAAACAACTTATTGTCCCAGGTTTCTATATAACAGAATCCTGCAAATTCTTCATTTTCTATAGCAATAATGGCATCTCCAGTACTAATTTTTTTGGTAATGTATTCAGGAGTTCTTTCAGCTATACCAGTACCTCTAACTTTTGCAGACTCTTTTATAGTTTCACAAATTACTTCTGCATATTTAATATGCGATATATTAGCAATAACAATTTTCATTGTTTACTTTTTAATTTTTAAAATTGACTTATTGATGTTTTTTAGAAGGAGAAAACGAACGCATCGTTTTCAATAGAAAATTACGCCCAAAAGGGGCGGCGACCAAACTGGCGTACAATTGTAGTATATAAATTGTAATTTTTCATTGGTGCAATATTACGTAAAAATTCAATACAAACCCCATATTGTTTAATAATTAACAATATCATTCAAAAAGGGTTGAATAATTAACAATAAAAATTAAACTATTTTAAATTAAGAACTGGAACAGTTCTGGATTATCATTTAAATATTCTCCTAAAAATCCTTTTTCTTTCATTCTACATACTAAAGGTTTATAATCTTCTTTAGTGGTTAGCTCTATACCTACAACTGCAGGACCTTCTGCTCTGTTATTTTTCTTTGTATATTCAAAATAAGTAATATCATCATTATCGCCTAAAACATCAACAACAAATTCTTTTAATGCACCTGCTCTTTGAGGAAATTTAATAATAAAATAGTGCTTTAACCCTTTATACAGTAAGGCACGTTCTTTCATTTCCTCCATTCGAGTAATATCATTATTACCTCCACTAACTACACAAACAACTGTTTTTCCTTTTATTTTATTCTTAAATTGCTCTAGAGCAGCAATAGATAATGCTCCTGCTGGCTCAACTACCAACGCATTTTCGTTGTAAACTTTTAAAATTGTAGAACAAATCAATCCTTCGCAAACCGTATCAGTTTCATCTAATAATTTTTTACAAAACTGATAGGTAATTTCTCCCATTCGTTTTACCGCTGCACCATCAACAAATTTTTCAATTACATCTAAAGTTGTATTTTCTCCTTTTTTCAAGGACATTGTTAAGGAAGGAGCTCCTTTAGGTTCAACTCCAATTAATTTAGTTTCTGGACTTAACGACTTAAACACGCTTCCAACACCAGAAGCCAGACCTCCACCTCCTACTGGCATGAATAAATAATCAATTTGAGTGTCAGCATCATTTAATATTTCTAAACCAATGGTTCCTTGACCTGCAATTACATCTATATCATCAAATGGGTGCACAAATGTGCTGTTATTTTCTTTACAAAAATCCGTAGCTGCTTTTTGACTATCATCATAACTATCACCAAAAAATTTTATATCTACAAATTCATCTCCAAACATTTTTACCTGTTCAATTTTTTGATGAGGTGTTGTTACAGGCATAAAAATAGTACCTTGAACTTTTAGCTTTTTACAGGCAAAAGCAACTCCCTGCGCATGATTTCCGGCACTAGCACAAACAATTCCATTAGCCAATTCATTTTTAGATAAACTCTGAATTTTATTATAGGCTCCTCTAATTTTATAGGAACGTACCACTTGAATATCTTCTCTTTTAAAGTAGATATTTGCACTATAATATTCAGAAAAATTCTTCATAAATGCCAAAGGAGTTGTTTGAACAACTCCTTTGATGCTCTGTTGAGCTTTATAAATTTTTTCTAATGAAAGGCTATTTTTAATAGTTTCATTCAAAATTTAATATTGTTTTAAACAATTTTAGTCATTGCAGTCATAGACGCACGCAAGAATTCTCCAATTTCTTCTACTGGATGATTTCTAATAGCATCATTAACTTCAATTAATTCTTTATTATCAACTCCATTTGAACCATCATTAAATGCACGACCAACAAGGTTACTTGGTGCATTTTTTACATAATCGGCAATTAATGGTTTACACGCATGATCAAATAAATAACAACCATATTCAGCCGTATCAGAAATTACGCTGTTCATTTCGTACAATTTCTTTCTTGCAATAGTGTTTGCAATTAATGGCGTTTCATGTAAAGATTCATAATAAGCTGATTCATCAATAATTCCAGATTCGGTCATTGCTTCAAAAGCTAACTCAACACCTGATTTTACCATTGCTACCATTAAAACAGCGTTATCGAAATATTCCTGTTCTGAAATTTCCATTGTTCCCGCCGGAGTTTTTTCAAAAGCAGTTTCACCAGTTGCAGCTCTCCAGGTTAATAAATTTACATCATCATTTGCCCAATCTTCCATCATTGTTTTTGAGAAATGTCCACTCATAATATCATCCATATGCTTATGGAATAACGGACGCATAATATCTTTTAATTCTTCTGAAACATTAAATGCAGCAACTTTAGCTGGATTTGACAAACGATCCATCATATTAGTTATTCCTCCGTATTTTAAAGCTTCAGTAATAGTTTCCCATCCATACTGAATTAATTTAGAAGCATAACCTTCGTCAACACCTTCAGCTACCATTTTATTAAAACATAAAATAGATCCTGTTTGTAACAAACCGCATAAAATTGTTTGCTCACCCATTAAATCTGATTTTACTTCTGCAACAAATGAAGATTCAAGCACACCTGCTTTATGTCCACCAGTTCCAACGGCATAAGCTTTAGCATAATCCCAACCTTTACCTTCAGGATCGTTTTCAGGATGCACAGCAATTAATGTTGGCACTCCAAAACCTCTTTTATATTCCTCTCTAACTTCAGAACCTGGTGACTTTGGCGCAACCATAATTACCGTAATATCTTCACGCACTTGCATTCCTTCTTCCACAATATTAAATCCGTGAGAGTACGAAAGTGTTGCTCCGTTTTTCATTAAAGGCATTACAGCTGAAACTACATTTGTATGTTGTTTGTCAGGTGTTAAATTGATTAACAAATCGGCTGTTGGAATCATTTCTTCATATGTTCCTACATTAAATTTATTTTCAGTTGCATTTAAATACGATTGTCTTTTTTCAGCAATTGCTGCTGGTCTTAATGTATAAGAAACATCTAAACCTGAATCTCTCATATTTAACCCCTGGTTTAAACCTTGTGCTCCACAACCAACAATTACAATTTTTTTCCCTTTTAAAACGTCTACACCTTCACCAAATTCGGAAGAATCCATAAATCTACATTTTCCTAATTGATCTAATTTATCTCTTAATGAAAGTGTGTTAAAATAATTTGCCATTTTCTTTTCTTTATTCTTTTAATTAATTTCTTGTAATAATTCTGATATAGCCATTTTAGGTCTTGTAATTGCTATGCGCCCTGAACGCACAAATTGTAATAAACCAAAAGGTTTCAATTTGTCGTACATATTATCAATATCTTCTTTAGTTCCAGAAGCTTCAATCACAAAATAGCGTTCTGTTATTGTTATTATTTGAGCTCTTCTAAACTTAAATTTTTCCTGAATTTGCTCATCATACAAATGTTCAGTTGAAATTTTAAATAATGCCACTTCTTGATAAATAATTTCATCTTCAGTATGATAAAAAGCCCTGATAACTTCAATTTGTTTTTCAAGTTGCCCTATCAATTTACGTGCTTGTGTTTCTGAAATATTTACCACAAAGGTAAATCTGTGTACGTTTTCAATTTCAGATTTAGAAACCGTTAAACTTTCAATACTAATATGACGTTTTAAAAATATTGCCGAAAGACGGTTTAATATTCCTATGTTATTTTCAGTGTAAACCGAAAATGTGAATTTTTGATTTTCTTCCATAATTAACTTAATCTAATATCTGAAACACTTGCTCCCGTTGGTATCATTGGGAAAACATTATCTTCTTGTTCTATAACCACTTCTAAGAAATAAGATTCTTTTGAAGATATCATTGTTTTAATTGCGCCTTCTAAGTCTTCTCGTTTAGAAACTCGTTGTGCTTTGATATCATAAGCCCCGGCTAATTTTACAAAATCAGGACTCACCATTTCGGTAGAAGCATAACGTTTATCAAAAAACAATTCTTGCCACTGACGAACCATCCCTAAATAATTATTATTTAAAACTACTATTTTTACAGCTGCTTTTGTTTGAAGCACCGTTCCCAGTTCATTACAAGTCATTTGATAACCCCCGTCACCAATTACAGCAATTACCTCTCGTTCTGGCACTCCCATTTTTGCACCAATGGAAGCTGGCAAAGCAAACCCCATAGTTCCTAGACCACCAGAAGTTACACTACTTCGAGTTTTAATAAAATCAGCATATCGACAAGCAAACATTTGATGTTGACCAACATCAGAAACTATAACAGCATCTCCATTAGTTTCTTTGTTAATTCCACCTAATACTTCTCCCATAGTTAAACCTTCTTTGGTTGGGTTCAACTGATTATCGATAACTTTATCCTTTTCAATTTCATACAATTTATCAAACTCAGCCATCCAATTTTTATGGTTTGCTTTATCAACATATTGCATTATTTTAGCCAATGTTTGTTTTACATCTCCTAATACCGCAACATCAGTTTTTACATTTTTATCAATTTCTGCAGGGTCAATATCAAAATGAATTACTTTAGCTTGTTTTGCATAGGTATCTAAATTTCCTGTTACACGATCATCAAAACGCATTCCAATTGCAATTAAAACATCACATTCATTTGTTAATACATTTGGAGCATAATTACCGTGCATACCAACCATACCTACATGCAATGGATGTTTTGTTTCTAATGCTGAAAGACCTAGAGCTGTTGAAGCTGAAGGGATATCGGTTTTTTCAATAAAGTTTTTAAATTCCTGCTCAGCAGCGCCAATTATAACACCTTGACCCCAAACAATAAACGGTTTTTTAGCATTGTTAATTATACTTGCAGCTTCTTTTATTTTTTCAGAATCAAATTCTGGAATTGCTTTATAACTTCTAATTTTTTCACACTTACTATAATTAAAATCTAACTCCCCAAATTGAGCATCTTTTGTAATATCAATCAAAACTGGACCCGGGCGGCCTGATTTAGCAATGTAAAATGCTTTTGCAAATACTTCAGGAATTTCTGAAGCCTTTGTAATCTGATAATTCCATTTTGTTACTGGTGTTGAAATCCCAATTATATCTGTTTCCTGAAAAGCATCTGATCCTAACAAATGAGAACCAACCTGACCTGTTATACAAACCAAAGGTGTTGAATCTATTTGCGCATCGGCAATACCTGTTACCAAATTTGTTGCTCCCGGACCTGAGGTTGCAAATACAATACCTGGTCTCCCAGTAACACGAGCAAAACCTTGAGCAGCATGCGCAGCTCCTTGTTCATGACGAGTTAGTACGTGATGAAACTTTTCTTGATATTTATATATTTCATCATAAACGGGCATAATAGCTCCTCCAGGATAACCATAAGCTAAATTAGCATCTTCTTCTAATAAACATTTTATAACTGCTTCAGCTCCTGTAATTTTAACCGTTTTATCGGTTACTAAATTTTCAGCTTCTTTATTCAATGTCTTCATATTCTTAATTTAAAATTTATCTGTAGCACAACCTTCAGGAGGTGTTGCTACAGTTTTTGCATAGTTTTATAATATTCCTTTGGTGTGTTTTAGCTCAGGAGCTTTCCATTTTGCTTTTCTTTCTTCCAATTCTTCTTCGGAAAGATTTACGTTAATGGTATTGTTTTGAGCATCAATTCTAATCATATCGCCATCTTCAATCAACCCAATTGCTCCACCACTTTGAGCTTCAGGAGTAATGTGACCTACCACAAAACCGTGTGTCCCTCCCGAAAAACGCCCATCAGTAATTAAAGCTACCGTTTTTCCTAAACCGGCTCCCATAATCATAGATGTTGGTTTCAACATCTCAGGCATTCCAGGACCTCCTTTTGGACCCACGTACCTTATGACGACTACATTTCCTTTTGAAACTTTTCCTGCTCCAATTCCATCGTTTGCCTCTTGTTCACCATTAAAAACTACTGCCTCTCCTTCAAATAAGTTTCCTTCTTTACCACTTATTTTAGCCACAGCACCTTCAGTTGCAAGGTTTCCGAATAATATTTGTAGATTTCCTGAAGATTTTAATGCCTCTTCAGTTGGATGAATAACGTGTTGATCATCTTCAAAACTTAAAGGTTTTACATCCGCCAAATTTTCAGCTAATGTTTTACCGGTTACCGTCATACAATCACCATGTAAAAATCCTTTTTCTAATAAATATTTCATTACCGCTGGTGTGCCTCCTACTCCGTGAACATCTTCCATTAGATATTCTCCACTAGGTTTTAAATCAGCAATTAATGGTGTTCTATCACTAACACGCTGAAAATCATCTAGCGTAAATTCAATTCCTGCCGCATGAGCTATGGCTAAATAATGTAACACAGCATTAGTTGAACCGCCTAAAGCATTGACCAAGGCAACAGCATTTTCCAACGATTTTTTAGTAATTATATCTAAAGGTTTTAAATCTAATTCTAATAAGTTTTTAATAGCAGCTGCTATTCGTTCGCTTTCAGTTTCTTTATGAGGGTTTTCGGCTGGAATTGATGAATTATATGGTAAAGCGAACCCCATTGCCTCAATAGATGAGGCCATAGTATTTGCAGTATACATACCACCGCATGCACCTGCTCCCGGAATAGCACTTTTAATAATTTCTTTATATTCTTCGTCTGAAATATTTCCAGCAATTTTTTGACCTAATGCTTCAAATGCCGAAACAATATTTAATTTTCTCCCTTTATAATTTCCAGATGCAATAGTACCTCCATAAACCATTAATGATGGTCTATTTAAACGCAGCATTGCCATAATTGCGCCTGGCATATTTTTATCACAACCTACAACAGTAACTAAACCATCATAACTTTGAGCATTCATTACTATTTCAATAGAATCAGCAATAACGTCTCGAGAAGGTAATGAATAATTCATTCCTGATGTTCCCATAGATATACCATCACTAACCCCTATGGTATTAAATTTTAAACCAACAAGCTCATTTTTATTCACTTCTTCCTGAATGAAACCTGCCAAACCGTTCAAGTGCATATTGCAAGGGTTTCCGTCATATCCGGTACTTGCAATTCCTATCTGAGGCTTTTTCATATCCTCGTCGGTCAAACCAACTCCATACAACATTGCCTGGGATGCAGGTTGAGTAGGATCTTGTGTTACTTTTTTACTATATTTATTTAATTGCATTTATTTTAAATATTTTTTAAATACTTTAAATTAAATTTAAAACATTCCGTTTTTTTATACATTTTACATAACGAACAGCAAATTTAATTTTCGTATTTGTTATTTCAACTTTTCTTTTATTTTTTTTACAATACTCATCTCATAGTTATTTCACCTACAGTCTTGATTTTATGAATGTTAAACGTATCATTTTTACAATGATTATAAAATAAAAAAACCTTCCTAAAAATCTAATTAGGAAGGTTTTTTAAACGTTTGGATACAAACAAACAACTATCCTATTCGATTTGTGGAATTATCACAACGACTACGATAGAAATAATAATGTTTATAAACTGTTTCATTTTACTTAACAAATATTAGAAATAAATATGATCTTAAAAAACTATTTAATCATTTTTTTTGCTTTGGAACTAATAATACTTTCCACACTTACATTTTGAATTTTACTTTCAAGCCAGGAAATAATATCTAAATATAAAAAGGCTCTTTTTTCATAGGGATGATTTTCAAACTGAATTAGTTCGGCATGCAACTCAATAAAAGCTTTTTTAATATCATGTGGATAAATATTGCTTAAATTTTTCAAAAATGAAATCATTTTTTCTTGAACCCTATTTAAATCATTCATTTTTCTTAGAAACTTATAGGTAGAAACAATTAACTTTTCAATATGATAATCTAATCCAGCTTCATAATGTGCTACTAAATTCAAAACTCTTGAAAAACAAAGTAAATCTTCACGCATTTTTAAATCTTTATTTGAAATTATTTTCTGAAGAAAAAAGATGCATTGTTCATTTTTACCTGCTCCAAAATACATACACGCAATTTTGTAGTAAAACACCATAATATGATGTTCATCTATTTTTGAAGTATACAATTTTAACTCCTCTAACAATAAGGCTACATATGGCAATCCTTCCGAAAATCTTCCCTCTAAAAAATAAAGGTTTAACTTATTTTGATTAAAATATAAAAATACAAGTGCCTGTGTATTAGTGTTTAATGCTATTTTCTTATTTTCAATATCGCTCTCTAAAAGTTTTAAAACCGAATTGAATTTTGTTTTATGTTTTATTAAATACAGTGACTCTAATAAGTAGTTAATTCCCTTTAAATAAAACACTGGATTTTGTTTTTTCATTTCAGGATTTTCTTGAAATAAATCAACCCATTTTTGAGAGTATTTATAACTTGAAATAAAATCTTGATTGATTAGACTATGCCATAAATAGGCTTTATACAAAAATAATTTCTCTCTAAAACCTAATTCTGAAAGTTGGTATTTTGGCAATCTTTTTTGAAAATATTGCGTTACTGTTTTTGAATCGGTATCATTCTTAACATAACCTTCTTTTAACAATAAGCTATACAATTGCAACGAAAGGTTTGAAAGTCTTGTAATTCGAACATTTCTTAGACTTAACTCTTTTGATTGTTTTGATAACTCATCAGCACGATTACTTAGGCTTCGTGTAATGTACTGAGATTCAATTACTTTTTCGAATTGAACAATTTCATAGGCCAAATTGTTTTCGCCATTTTTTAAAGCAATATCTTTTGCTTTTTCCAAAATTTTTAAACTTTGGTTATACAATCCTTTACTATACAAAATTGCAGCAAAGTCAAATTGCTCTCTAATTTGTGAACGAATATTCTGATGCACAGGATTAAATCGTAAACTCACTAAAATTTGTTTGTATAAATGTGCTTTGGTATTTGAAATTTGTTGTTTTTTTATATTAGTTTTTTTTAAAATTAGCGCATCATTGTATGAACTAACTTTATCTAACAAATTGAATAATGACATAAAATTAGCCTCAGTGTTTCCACCTAATCTTCCAACATAAAGCTTAAATTGCCTCTTTTCTGATTTAGATAGTGATTTAATCAACGAAAAAAGCGCGTCTTTTTGTTCAATAGCCATTGTAACTAAAATATTTTTATTTTATTGATTTTCAAAACTTTACACCTCTCTATATTAATTTGAATATAGTAAACTACATACTTTATAATGGTTATTAAAAACCTTTAAGTATATTTTTGATTTTCAAATGTGATAAAAAAAAATCAGAAATGAGTAAAAATAAGGTCCAAATTTTTGACACAACCTTAAGAGATGGTGAACAAGTACCTGGTTGCAAATTAAATACTGAGCAAAAATTAGTTATTGCTGAACGCCTTGATATTTTAGGTGTTGATGTGATTGAGGCTGGATTTCCCATTTCAAGCCCAGGAGATTTTACTTCAGTAGAAAAAATTGCAAAATTAGTTAAATCAGCTACGGTTTGTGGCTTAACTAGAGCAAACAAAAAAGATATTGAAGTAGCCGCTCAAGCATTAAAATTTGCAAAAAGGCCAAGAATTCATACTGGAATAGGAACTTCAGAATCTCATATAAAATTCAAATTTAATTCTACACAAGAAAAAATCATAGAGCGCGCCAAAGATGCTGTATTGTATGCAAAATCATTTGTTGAAGATGTTGAATTTTATGCAGAAGATGCTGGCAGAACCGATAATGAATATTTAGCTCGTGTATTAGAAGAAGTTATAAAGGCTGGAGCAACAGTTTTAAATATACCAGATACAACAGGCTATTGTTTACCAGACGAATATGGTGCAAAAATTAAATATCTAAAAGAAAATGTAAAAGGTATTGATAAAGCAATTTTATCTTGCCACTGTCATAACGATTTAGGTTTGGCAACTGCCAACGCCATTGCTGGTGTTCAAAATGGAGCACGTCAAATAGAATGTACTATTAATGGTATTGGAGAACGTGCAGGGAACACTGCTTTAGAAGAAGTGGTTATGATTTTAAAACAACATCCTTATTTAGATTTAGACACAAATATCAACACTAAATTATTATATAGCACCAGCAGATTAGTTCAAGATAGTATGGGAATGGTAGTGCAACCAAATAAAGCAGTTATTGGAGAAAATGCTTTTGCCCATAGTTCAGGAATTCATCAAGATGGGGTTATTAAAAACCGTGAAACATATGAAATTATGGATCCAGCTGATGTTGGTGTAACTGAATCTTCTATTGTTTTGACCGCTCGAAGCGGAAGAGCTGCTTTAGCTTACCGAGCAAAAAATGTGGGTTACGATTTGACAAAAATTCAATTGGATGATATTTATCCTCAATTTTTAAAATTTGCTGATCATCATAAAGAAGTGAATAATGAGGATATTCATCACTTAATGGAATTAAATCACATCCATAAAACAAATTAGAAGTCAGGTTCATAATTATTTTTTAATTTAGTATAAAACAAATTCTTTCTTCAAGTACAGAATTTACTATATTTAAATATATGAAATTACAAATAGCATTATTACCTGGTGATGGAGTTGGTCCTGAAGTTATACAGCAAGCTGTTAAAGTTTTAAATGCCATTGCCGAAAAATTCAATCACACTTTCACCTACCATAAAGGTTTAGTAGGTGCTTGCGCTATTGAAAAATTTGACAACCCTCTACCTAAAGAAACCTTAAAAATTTGCACTGAATCTGATGCCATTATGTTTGGCGCTATTGGTGACCCTAAATATGACAAAGACCCAAACACTAGAATAAGACCAGAACAAGGCTTATTACAATTAAGAAAAAAGCTAGGGTTATTTGCAAATATTAGACCAGTAACCACCTATAATTCATTACTTCATAAATCAAATTTGAAAGAACAAATTATCGATGGGACTGATTTTATTATTTATCGTGAATTAACCGGTGGAATTTATTTTGGCGAAAAAAAATTAAGTGATGATGGTACTATTGCAACCGATAGTTGTAAATATTCCGTTGAAGAAATTGATAGAATTGCCCATTTAGCATTTAAAGCCGCTATACTTAGAAGGAAAAGACTCACATTAGTTGATAAATCCAATGTTCTTGAAACTTCAAAACTTTGGAGAACCAGAGTTATGGAAATTTCAAAAAAATACCCAAGTGTAAAACTCAATTTTTTATATGCTGATACTGCTGCAATGCAGTTAATTTTAAAACCAACTCAATTTGATATTATTTTAACCTCAAATATGATTGGTGATATTTTATCTGATGAAGCCAGTGTTATTTCTGGTTCTATTGGATTATTGGCATCAGCATCAATTGGAAAACATACTGCACTGTTTGAACCTATTCACGGCTCTTACCCTTTAGCAAAAGGGAAAAATATTGCCAATCCTTTGGCGGCAATTTTATCGGCAGCCATGCTTTTAGATCATTTTGAACTGTATGATGAAGCTGAAAATATTAGAACAGCTGTAGAAAAATCTATAGATTTGAACATTACAACACCTGATTTAAATAGTAAGAATCATTTTTCAACAACAAACGTAGGTAATTTTATTAGCGATTTTATTTTAGATGATGACAATACTTTTTACAATAAAAGTAATATTGATTTAGGACAATCCACTATTATTTGATTTTAACAAGAAAGCTCAAAAGAGTTTCTAGTGACAATTTAGAATTCAATTTAAAATAGTTTCCGCAAAAATGGTAACATTATGACAGCTAAAGAAAATATAATTCATAAAATAATTGAGAGTAAAAACAAACCTCAACTAAATTTTAGCTTAAAACGAAAAACAGAGACTTTTACAAATAATTTATTTTACACCCTGTTCGATTCAAATGCATGTATTGAAAAAAATATAGAGCAATTAGAATCTGATTTTAAGGAAATATACAATTTAGCAGGCACAAACCTAAAAAACTCCAGTTCAAATATTTGGAATGAATTTTTAAAAACACTTCCAGAAATTTTTGAAAACTTAAATTTAGATGCTCAAGAGCTTGTTAACAACGATCCGGCTTCAAATAACCTTGAAGAAGTTTATTTAGCTTATCCCGGGTTTTATGCCATTGCTATATACCGTTTTAGTCATGAGTTGTATTTACTGAACACACCATTAATACCACGATTAATGAGTGAATATGCACATAGTAAAACAGGAACCGATATTCATCCCGGAGCAACTATTGGTAAATCTTTTTTTATTGATCACGCTACAGGAACCGTAATAGGAGAAACTTGCATTATTAAAGATTATGTAAAAATTTACCAAGGAGTTACTTTAGGTGCCTTGCAAGTTTCAAAAGATTTAAAAAACACCAAACGGCATCCAACAGTCCAAAAAAATGTCACTATCTACGCAAATGCCACAATTTTAGGAGGTGAAACTATAATTGGAGAGAACAGTATTATTGGTGGTAACGTTTGGATTACTGAATCAATTCCTCCAAATTCATTGGTATATCACAAACCAGAAACTCAATTAAAACAAAAAAAATAAGCTGATGAAAAGTCAAAGTATTATTGATTTAATTGGAAATACTCCCCTTGTAAAAACTCAAACTTTAATTCAAAAAAAAGGTGTTTCATTATACTTAAAACTCGAAGGAAATAATCCTGCTGGAAGTATAAAGGATAGAGCCGCTTATAATATGATAGCATCTGCTATTGAAAGAAATGAAATTAAAAAAACTGACTATCTAATTGAGGCTACAAGTGGAAACACTGGAATTGCTTTAGCTATGATAGCACAACTTTTTAGTATTCAAATTGAACTAGTAATGCCTGAAAATTCAACCAAGGAACGTATTCAAACAATGGAGGCATACGGAGCAAAGGTGACGCTAACCTCAAACGAAACAGGCATTGAAGGATCGAGAGAATACGCTGAAAAAATGGTTAAAGAAAAAGGGTATATTATGCTAAATCAGTTTGCGAATGATGATAACTGGAAAGCGCATTATAAAACAACAGGTCCTGAAATTTGGAGAGATACTAACGGTGAAATTACACATTTTGTATCAGCAATGGGAACTACTGGAACGATAATAGGTACTTCAACTTTTTTGAAAGAAAAAAACGAACACATTCAAATTATTGGAGTACAACCAACTGACAATTCGAAAATTCCAGGTATTAGAAAATGGTCAGCTGAATATCTTCCAAAAATATTCAATCCAAACAAAGTAGATTCAATTATTGAGATAAGTGAAAATGAAGCCCGAGCAATGACCAAACGTCTCGCCAAAGAAGAAGGAGTTTTTGCAGGAATGAGCGCCGGAGGAGCTGTTGCGGCTGCTTTAAAAGTTTCTAAGACAGTTGAAAAAGGTGTTTTCGTTACTATTATTCCTGATCGTGGTGACCGCTATTTGTCTTCCGATTTATTTGATTAAAACGTTGTAGCATATTATCCTATTATTAATTGTATTACCTGAGCTTTTATTGTAGTTTTACACTTCATTAATTGTACTTACAATGAGAAAAATACAAATGGTAGACCTTAAAGGTCAATATAATAAAATAGAAAAAGAAGTAGATAAAAAAGTATTAGAAGTATTGAAATCTACTGCTTTCATTAATGGACCGGAAGTCCACGCTTTTCAAAAAGAATTAGAAGAATATTTAGGAGTAAAAAATGTAATTCCTTGTGCAAACGGCACCGATGCATTGCAAATTGCAATGATGGGATTGGGTTTACAGCCTGGTGATGAAGTAATCACTGCCGATTTTACATTTGCTGCTACAGTTGAAGTTATTGCCTTATTAGGTTTAACCCCTGTTTTAGTTGATGTTGAAAAAGATACTTTCAATATAGATATTGATGCTATCAAAAAAGCGATTACCCCAAAAACAAAAGCTATTATTCCTGTTCATTTATATGGTCAATGCGCTAATATGGATGCTATAATGGAAATTGCAAAAGCACATAACTTATTTGTAATTGAAGATGCTGCACAAGCTATTGGAGCAGATTACACATTCAAAAATGGCTCTAAAAAGAAAGCTGGAACTATTGGAAATATTGGAACAACTTCATTTTTCCCTTCAAAAAACCTGGGATGCTATGGTGATGGGGGAGCAATTTTTACTAATGATGACGAATTAGCTCATATAATCAGGGGAATGGTAAATCACGGAATGTACAAACGCTACTATCACGACGTTGTTGGAGTGAACTCAAGATTAGATAGTGTACAAGCTGCTATTTTAAGAATAAAACTTCCTCATTTAGACGCATATTGCAATGCTCGAAGAACGGCAGCAAAATATTACAACAACGCCTTTAAAAATAATATAAATATTGTAACTCCTAAAACAGGAAATAGTTGTGAATTTATTTGTGAAAATTGCGACTGCCACGTTTTTCATCAATACACATTGCAAATTTTAAATGGAAAACGAAACGAGTTACATCAGCACTTATTAGATAATGGAATTCCAAATGCAATCTATTATCCAGTACCTTTGCATAGTCAAAAAGCATATGCAGATGAACGCTATAATGAGGCTGATTTTACAGTAACAAATGAATTAAAAGATACTGTTATTTCATTACCAATGCATACAGAATTGGATGAAGAGCAATTGGCTTTTATTACAAAAACAGTAAATGACTTTCTAAATAAATAAAAATGAAAACAGTTTTAGTAACAGGTGGTTTAGGATTTATTGGTTCACATACAGTTGTCGAATTACAAAATGAAGGGTTTGAAGTAGTTATTATTGATAATTTATCAAATTCAAGTATTGAGGTTTTAGACAGAATTACTTCTATAACTGGTAAAAAGCCTTTATATTTTAACATCGACTTAAAAGATAAGGCAGCTGTAAATAATTTCTTTAAAAACAATACCATAGATGGAATTATTCATTTTGCAGCATCAAAAGCCGTTGGAGAAAGTGTACAAATGCCTTTAGAATATTATGAAAATAATATTGGAAGCCTTGTATATATTTTACAGGAAATGAAGGTTAATAATGTAAATAATTTAATCTTTAGCTCTTCTTGTACAGTATACGGACAGGCAGATGAACTGCCAATTACTGAAAATGCACCTATCAAACCAGCTGAATCTCCTTACGGAAATACAAAACAAATTGGTGAAGAAATTATTAAAGATGCAACTAAAGTTACTGACTTAAAAGCAATTGCTTTACGTTACTTCAATCCAATTGGAGCACACGATTCAGCTAAAATTGGAGAATTACCAATTGGAGTTCCTCAAAACTTAATTCCTTTTGTGGTACAAACAGCAGCTGGAATACGTGAAGAGTTATCTGTTTTTGGAAGTGATTATGATACTCCTGACGGAACTGCAGTTAGAGATTATATTCACGTTGTAGACTTAGCAAAAGCTCATATTGTCGCTTTAAAAAGGCTTATTGAAAACAACAACAAAGCTCAATACGAAGTTTTCAACCTTGGAACCGGAAAAGGAAACTCAGTATTGGAAGTAATTAAATCATTTGAAAGAGTTACAGAAAAAAAAGTAAACTACAAATTAGTTGATCGCAGAGAGGGTGATATTACCGCTGCTTATGCTGACACTAATTATGCGAATGATGAATTGGGTTGGAAAACCGAATTATCTCTAGACGATGCATTACTTTCAGCCTGGAAATGGCAAGAAACTTTATAAAAAAATAATTTTTACAAAAAAACTCGTTTGAATTTTCAAACGAGTTTTTTTTATGTTTTTCTTGAAAAAATAACTACAAACTTGCGCCACTTGCTACAACAGTTCTGTCAATTTTTCGCATTAATCCTTGTAAAACTTTACCTGGACCAACTTCAATAAATTCTGTTCCACCATCAGCTACCATTGATTGAATACACTGAGTCCAACGCACGGGAGCTGTTAATTGTGCTATTAAATTTTCTTTAATTTCATTAGGGCTTGTAACTGCTTTAGCAACTACATTTTGATATACAGGACAAATAGGCTCACTAAATTCTGTACTTTCAATAGCCGCTGCCAACTCTTCACGAGCAGGTTCCATTAATGGAGAATGAAATGCTCCACCTACAGGTAACTTTAAAGCTCTTCTGGCTCCTTTTTCAGTTAAGACTTCACAAGCCTTATCAATTGCTGCAATTTCTCCTGAAATAACTAGCTGACCAGGACAGTTATAATTTGCTGCAACTACACCTCCACTAATCCTCGCACATACTTCTTCAACAACAATATCATCCAATCCTAAAACTGCAGCCATTGTAGATTCTTGAGCTTCACAAGCTTTTTGCATTGCTAAAGCTCTTTTTGAAACTAATTTTAAACCATCTTCAAATGTTAACACTCCATTTGCAACCAAAGCTGATAATTCACCTAATGAATGTCCTGCAACCATTTCAGGTTGAAAATCTTCACCTAATACTTTTGCTAATATAACAGAGTGCAAAAATATTGCTGGCTGTGTTACTTTAGTTTCTTTTAATTCTTCTGCTATTCCTTTAAACATAATCTCTGTTATTGGAAATCCAAGAATTTCATTTGCTTTTTCAAAAAGCTCTTGAGCCACAGGGGATTTTTCGTATAAATCCAATCCCATCCCTGAGAATTGGGCTCCTTGTCCAGGAAAAATATATGCCTTCATATTATAAATTTCTATTTAAGTTTCAGAATGCAAAAATAGGAATATTTTACTATATTCGTAACAACTAGCTAAGAATGAATAAAAACTTAAAATCTGAGGCATTTACTATTTACCTAATTTTAGGTTCTATGTTTGTAGCAGCATTGGTTGCTTCAAATTTAATTTTTCAGAAATTCTTTTATTGGAATCCTTTTGGAATTTTTAGATTTGAACTATCTGTTGGAATTTTACCTTATCCAATAACTTTTCTAATAACTGATATAATTTCTGAAATTTATGGCAAAAAGAAAGCAAATAAAGTGGTTATTGCTGGAATTTTTGCATCTTTTTTTTCAATGGGAATTATTTTAATAGCTAATTATACTCCAGCAATCGAAAAATCACCTATTAACAACGAACTTTTTACTCAAGTTTTTGGCTTATCTCCTATTGCGGTTTTAGCATCAATGTTAGCTTACTTATTTGCTCAATTTGTTGATATTAAAATTTTTCATTTTTGGAAAAGGAAAACTAATGGGAAACATTTATGGTTGCGTAATAATTTTTCAACATTTTCATCTCAATTTATAGATACTTTTACCATAGTTTTTCTATTATGCAGTTTTAAAGTACTACCTTGGAATTTATTTACTAACTTATTAATCAGTGGTTTTTTATTTAAAATTATAATTGCCTTTTTAGATACTCCCATCCTATATTTCATTGTATTTTTATTTAGAAAAAGATTTAATTTAAAATTTGGTGAAGAAATAAAATTATTTGATTAAATATACTTTGATCTGTTTATCTAAAGTAAGTTCTTCATGAGGTATTGGCGTTTTTTGTAGTAAAAATTAATGAGTAAAAAAGTGTGCATAAAATATGGCATACATTTTGATTTACATAAATAATTGATTGTCAAAATATTGGTTCTTAAATGAAACATAAAGTAAATGATTTAGTCATCCCTAAAAAGAAACATTTAAAGATTAAGAAAAAGTAACTATTATGCATAATTTTTTCGTGAAAATAATGTTTGTAATTGCTATCTTGTCAACGTTGAATAGCTGTGAAGACAATACAACTTTGAGTTGTATTGATACTAAAATTAACGAAATTAAACAAACGGAAGTAACAAACCCTCCAACTGAAGTTTGGAAATGGGGTGTTGATAGAAATACTTACTATTATTTTACTTCAGATTGTTGTGACCAATTCAATTTTTTATATAATGAAAAATGTGAAATAGTTTGTGCTCCTGACGGAGGAATAACAGGTAACGGAGATGGAAGTTGTCCTGAGTTTATTGGTGAAATTGAAAAAACGTTATTCTGGAAAGATCCTAGAACTAGCTAATTTTTAAATTCACTTTATATCCTTCACTATTTCTAACATTAAAAACCGTAGCATCTTCAAAAATTAAATATTGCCCTTTGACTCCTATTAATTTCCCCAAGTACACAGGTGTTTTGTCTAAATTCAATGATTTTATTTTTGTCGGATACTGTTTAACAGGATAGTTAATTTCAGTAATCTTACCATTATTTGCTAAAAAGTATGGTTGAACTTCTTCAGGAATATAGGCCTTTAATTTTTCACGTTCTTCAATTAAATCAACATCTAATATATCATTTTTCAGCATCTTTTGCCAACTAGTTTTATCTGAAACATGTTGTTTTAAAGCGACCTCACAAACACCAGCTAAATAACGATTAGGAACTTCCACAATTTCAATTGCTTTGCTTGCACCTTGATCAATCCATCTCGTTGGCACTTGTGTTTTTCGTGTTACTCCTACTTTAACATTACTCGACAATGCCAAATAAACAATATGAGGCCGTAATTGCACTTGTTTTTCAAATTCCAAATCTCTGTCCTCAATACCCAAATGTGCTTTACTTAATTCTGGTTTCATTACCCAATCACCAACAACTGCACTTTCGTAAAAACAATCGTAACAAAAACCTTGTCGAAATATTTTTTTATCTTTTCCACAACACAAACATTCATAACCATCAAAACTAATTTCAAGGGTTCTTCCCAATAACTGATTCATATTTAAGTAATTTGAATTGGTTAAAAAATAGTATTGAACCTCATCAGACAATTCTGTCATCATTTTTTTTAAAACAGCACTAAATTGCATAAAAGTTTTATTAAATTTATCACGCTAAAGATACTTAATAAAATATGCCATTTACAATAATTAATTCAATAATTTCTTGGTTTTTAAAGAAACGCAAACATCAGATGGAGTTATTTTTAAAATATCCCATTGACGTTCAAAACGAATTATTAATGCAACTTTTGCATAAAGCAAAACATACTGAAATTGGTGAGAAATACAAATTTTCAAACATAAATAATTTTCAAACTTTTATTGAAAACGTTCCTATTCAGCAATATGAGTCCATTGAACCTTTGATTGAGCGCTCTCGAAAAGGGGAGCAAAATATTTTTTGGCCAACACCCATAAAATGGTTTGCTAAATCAAGCGGAACCACCAATGCAAAAAGCAAATTTATTCCTGTAAGTGATGAAGCATTGGAAGATTGCCATTTTAAAGCAGGAAAAGATATGTTGTGTATGTTTTTCAACAACAATCCTGATGCTACTTTATTTTCCGGAAAAGGGTTGAGATTGGGTGGAAGTAGTGCTGTTTACGAAGATAACAACTCTTATTTTGGAGATTTATCAGCCATAATTATTGAAAATATGCCGTTTTGGGCAGACTTCAGCAGTGTTCCAAAACAACAAGTAGCATTAATGGATGAATGGGAATCTAAAATGAAAGCCATTATTGATGAAACTATTAACGAAGATATTACAAGTTTGGTTGGTGTGCCAAGTTGGATGTTGGTTTTATTAAATCGTATTTTGGAAAAAACAGGAAAAGAGAATATTTTAGAAGTTTGGCCAAACCTGGAAGTGTATTTTCACGGAGGCGTAAACTTCAATCCCTACAGAGAACAGTTCAAAAAATTAATTCCAAAGAAAGAATTTAAATACTATGAAACTTATAATGCATCGGAAGGTTTTTTTGCCATACAAGATGTAAATGATTCTTGTGATTTATTGTTAATGCTTGATTATGGAATTTTTTATGAATTTATCCCTATGAATAAATTTGACGGAGAACATTCTGAAACAATTCCACTTTCTAAAGTTAAATTAAACACTAATTACGCAATTGTTATTACTACTAACGGAGGTCTTTGGCGTTATTTAATAGGTGATACTATTAAGTTTACATCATTAAATCCACATAGAATAAGAATAACGGGCAGAACCAAACATTTTATCAATGTTTTTGGTGAAGAATTAATTATAGAAAATGCTGAAGATGCGTTAAAACAAGCTTGTATAAAAAGCAACGCTGAAATAAGTGAATATACCGTTGCTCCAATTTTTATGACAGAAGAACAAAGTGGAGGACACGAGTGGTTAATTGAGTTTTCAAAAGCTCCAGATTGTATCAATTATTTTACTGAATTGTTAGACGATGCCTTAAAATCAATCAATTCAGATTATGAGGCAAAACGTTATAACAATATGACTTTAGCAATTCCAAAAGTTAATGTTGCTTCCGAAGGATTGTTCTACAATTGGTTGAAATTTAAAGGAAAATTGGGAGGGCAACATAAGGTTCCCCGATTATCGAATTCAAGAAAACATTTGGAGGAACTATTAGAAATACAATTGGTAAAGTAATTTATTTTTTTCGCTCAATAACATAATTCACCATAGTGAGTAACGAATCTTTATACTCAGAGGGTGGGTAAGTTTCTAAAATTTGAAGTGCTTTATTCTGGTAATCCTTCATTTTTGAAATAGTATATTCAATACCTCCATTTTCTTTTACAAAGGCAATAACTTCTTTTACCCGTTTTTTATTTTTATTATGCTTTTTTACCGAGTTTATCAGCCACTTGCGTTCTTTACCTGAACAATTATTTAAAGTATAAATTAAGGGTAATGTCATTTTCTGCTCCTTAATATCAATTCCAGTTGGTTTTCCAATTTTAGCATCACTATAATCAAATAAATCATCTTTTATTTGAAATGCAATTCCAATCAGTTCTCCAAACATTCGCATTTTTTCAATTTCATCCTTTCCACTTCCAACCGATGCAGCTCCTATTCCACAACAAGCTGCAATTAAAGTAGCCGTTTTCTGTCTAATAATTTCAAAATAAACTTCTTCTGTAATATCTAATCTTCTCGCTTTTTCAATTTGCAATAATTCTCCTTCACTCATTTCCCGCACAGCTACTGAAATAAGTTTCAAAATATCAAAATCGTCATTATCTATAGAGAGTAATAAACCTTTTGACAATAAAAAATCACCTACTAAAACTGCAATTTTATTTTTCCAAAGAGCGTTAATAGAGAAAAAACCTCTACGTCGATTACTATCATCCACCACATCATCATGTACTAAGGTTGCAGTGTGAATTAATTCAATAATGGATGCTCCTCTGTAAGTTCTTTCTTCAAACTTACCATCTGAAACCATTTTTGCCACCAAAAACACAAACATTGGTCGCATTTGCTTTCCTTTTCTTCTAACTATGTAACGGGTAATTCTGTTAAGCAGTGGGACATTGGTTACCATTGCCTCCTTAAACTTACTTTCAAATAGTTCCATTTCTTGAAGAATGGGCTGTTTAATTTGCTCTACTGCTTTCATCTAGTATCCAAATGTAACTAAAAAATTAAAAAAAATGTTAACTTTTATTCGCTAATTGCCCACAAGCAGCATCAATATCCTTTCCTCTGCTTCTACGCACATTTACAACAATACCATTCATTTCTAAATTACTAATGTAATTATTAATTGCGGAATCTTTGGCTTGCTGAAACTCACCATTATCAATAGGGTTGTATTCTATTAAATTGACCTTACAAGGCACATATTTACAAAATTTCACCAATGCTTTTATCGCTTCTTTTGAATCATTAATTCCATTCCAAACCACATATTCATAGGTAACTCTGCTATTTGTTTTATTATACCAATATTCAAGAGCTTCTTTTAAATCATTCAAAGGAAACGCCTTACTAAAAGGCATAATTTTGCTTCTAACTTCATCAATAGCTGAATGTAAAGAAACTGCTAAATTGAATTTCACTTCATCGTCAGCTAATTTTTTTATCATTTTTGGAATTCCTGATGTTGAAATGGTAATTCGTTTTGGCGACATCCCTAAACCTTCTTCAGAAGTAATCTTATCAATTGCTTTTAATACATTGTTATAATTCATTAAAGGCTCTCCCATACCCATAAAAACAATATTTGACAACTTGTGATTATAATAAAGTAAGCTCTCTTGATTGATTGCAGAAACCTGATCAAAAATTTCATCAGGATTCAAATTTCGCATTTTTTTCAATCTAGCTGTTGCGCAAAACTCACAATCTAAGCTACAGCCTACCTGACTCGAAACACAAGCTGTTGTACGACTTTCTGTTGGGATTAATACCGATTCAACAATTAAACCATCGTGCAAACGAACCGCATTTTTCACCGTACCATCATTGCTTCTCTGCATTTGATCAACCTTAATATGGTTGATAACAAAATTCTCTTCCAACATTTGACGAGTTTCTTTAGAAATATTTGTCATTGCTTCAAAAGAATGAGCACTTTTGACCCACAACCATTCATAAACCTGATTTCCACGAAATGCTTTATCACCATTTTCAATAAAAAAATTGCGTAATTGCTCTTTAGTCAAAGCTCTAATATCTTTTTTATTACTCATTTCAAATCAAATTTATAAAAGAATTCCCGCCAAAGCGGGAACTCGATTATTATAAAAAATTGTAGTTTTTAAATAACCAACATTGCGTCTCCATAAGAGTAAAACTTGTACCCTTCTTTCACTGCTTCTTCATAAGCTTCCATTAAAAAATCGTAACCAGCAAATGCTGCAACCATCATCATTAAGGTAGATTTTGGTGTGTGAAAATTAGTAACCATTGCATTAGCAATACTAAAATCATAAGGAGGGAAAATAAACTTATTTGTCCAACCATTAAATGTATTTAGGTGATGATTTGATGAAACTGAGCTCTCCATTGCTCGCATTACAGTGGTGCCAACTGCGCAAATTCTGCGCTTGCTATCAATTGCTTTATTCACAACATCAACTGTTGAAGAGTTAATAATTACTTGTTCAGAATCCATTTTATGTTTTGACAAATCTTCAACTTCTACTGGACTAAAAGTACCTAAACCAACGTGTAATGTAACTTCGGTAAAATCAATACCTTTTATTTCTAAACGTTTCATTAAGTGTTTTGAAAAGTGTAAACCAGCTGTTGGAGCTGCTACAGCGCCTTCGTGTTTTGCATAAATAGTTTGGTAACGTTCTTCATCACTTGGCTCAACTTCTCTTTTTATGTATTTTGGAAGCGGTGTTTCACCTAAATTATCTAATTTTTTTCTAAATTCTTCGTAAGATCCATCATACAGGAAGCGCAAAGTTCTTCCCCTTGATGTTGTATTGTCAATAACTTCAGCAACTAGGCTTTCATCATCACCAAAAAACAACTTATTACCAATTCTAATTTTTCTTGCCGGATCTACTAACACATCCCATAACCTACTCTCAGCATTTAATTCTCTTAATAAGAAAACTTCAATTCTTGCTCCGGTTTTTTCCTTTTCACCGAACATTCTCGCAGGAAATACTTTGGTATTGTTTAAAACCATTAAATCTCCTTCATCAAAATAATCGATTAAATCTTTAAACTTCTTGTGTTCAATAGTTTGTTCTTTTCTATTTAATACCATTAAACGAGCTTCATCTCTGTGTTCAGCAGGATATTCAGCCAATAATTCTTGTGGTAAATCGAATTTAAAATGTGATAATTTCATGTATTTTTTAATTGAATGAGCGCAAATATACAACATCGACATAGGCGTTGTCAAGTGATTTGCAATAAAAGTTTGTTATTGAGTTTTTTAACGTATTATTTTTTTAAAATCTTCCCAAAATGTTGGATAAGATTTAGATACAACCTTAGCATCTTCAATAAAAATGGAAACTTTTGTAGCTAAAGGTGCAAATGCCATTGCCATTCTATGATCATCATATGTTGAAATAGCAATATTTTGTTCAATTTTTGAGGAATTATTTAAATACAGTGTTTTATTTGTAATCTCAACATTTCCCCCTAATTTTTCAATTTCATTTTTTAACGCTACTAATCTATCAGTTTCTTTAATCTTTAAAGTATGAAGTCCTGTTAAATAACACCCAATGCCCAATCCAAAACACGTTACAACAATGGTTTGTGCAATATCTGGTGCATTTATTAAATTTAATTCTTCAAAATATTCTGAATTTATTTTTCTAGTATTTTTTAAAAATAATGAATTATTTTGATAGTTAGTTTCTACTCCTAAATTGCTGTAAATTTCAGCTAAAACAGAATCACCTTGTAAACTATCTTTTTTATACGACGAAATTTCAATTTCAGAATTTGGGCTCAACGCTGTTAAACTATAATAGTATGAAGCTGAACTCCAATCAGATTCTACTACTATTGTTTTTGATTCAATTTCTTTTTTTGGCTGAACTGTAATTATATTATCAACCCAATTATGAATTATACCTAAATCTGTTAATATACCCAAGGTCATTTTAATATAAGGTATCGATGTAACATTTCCTTTAAAACGAAGCTTTAAGCCCTTTTCCAATGAAGCAGCAATTAGTAACAACGCTGAAATGTATTGACTACTGGTATTTCCATCAATTTCAACTTCAGTATTCAACAATTTTTTACCTTTAATATTTAAAGGTGGAAATCCTTCTTTTTCAACATATAAAATTTCGGCTCCTAAATCACGTAATGCATCAACCAAAATTTTAATAGGTCTATTTTTCATTCTTTCAGAACCCGTTAATATGATTTCAGAATTTTCCTTTACCGCATAAAAAGCCGTTAAAAAGCGCATCGCAGTTCCGGCGTGACCAATATTAATTTCATTCTCAAAACTTAACAATGCTTTTTTCATCACGTTAGAATCGTCAGAATTTGAAATATTTTCAATTTTCAAATTAGGATAAAACTGCTGTAAAATCAACAACCTGTTAGATTCACTTTTAGAGCCTGTAATTTGAATGCTTCCGTTTACAGTTTTCTTTATTTTAGAAATTTTTTTGGTTTCCATTACTTTTTTATAAACTTATAATAACCAGCCATAAACAAACCATAAAACATAGAACCTATTACCATTTGAAAAGCAAATTTATACCAGGTTTCTGGTCCAAAATAATCTGTTACCATTTGATTAAAACTACCTGTTCTTATAATTTTCAATCCTATTTTAACTATTGAAAATAATACTAAAAAAGCAGCGGCAAATCGAATTGTTAATTTTATAAATGGCTCTTTTTTATAACTGTTCATTATTTTAATTTTTTGTTATTGTGATGACGATCGTGGTCTCTTTTTGTTTTGAAATCCATTTTTTTATCAAAAGCTGCCTGCAAATCAATTCCTGTTTGATTTGCCAAACATAGTACTACAAAAACTACATCTGCCAATTCTTCTCCTAAATCTTTACTTCTATCACTTTCTTTTTCACTTTGCTCACCATATCTTCTTGCTATAATACGAGCCACTTCACCAACTTCTTCAGTTAGTTGAGCCATATTTGTTAATTCATTAAAATAACGAACTCCATGCTCTTTAATCCATTTATCTACAATCAATTGTCCATTTTTTAAATCCATCTTTTTTTTATTTTAAGAAGCTCAAATATAATGAACTTTTAAGTTTACTTTTTAAGATATTTCAAGAATTCTTCACGAGAAATTTCTTTAGCCCCCAAACTTGCCAAATGTTTATTATACACTTGACAATCTATTAATTTATAATGCTCTCTTTCTAATTTTTGCACCAAAAAAATAAATGCCAATTTTGAAGTATTGCTAATTTTACTAAACATACTTTCTCCGCAAAAAACATTCCCTAAATCTATTCCATATAAACCCCCAACCAATTTGTTATTTTGCCATACTTCAACTGATTTAGCAATGCCTTTTTCGTGCAATTTAATATACGCCTGTTGCATTTCATTTGTTATCCATGTTTCTCCTTGCTCTTCTCTTTCTATAGATTTACAATTTGAAATTACTTCAGAAAAGTTTTGATTAAAAGTTATTTTAAATTCATTATTACGAATTATTTTTCGCATACTTTTTGAAATTTTCAAATCTTTAGGAAACAATACCATTCTATAGTTTGGACTGTACCAAATAATTGGTTCGCCCTGATTATACCAAGGGAAAATTCCAGATTTATACGCAAGTTCTAACCTTTCAACCGATAAATCTCCTCCAATTGCCAAAAGACCATCATCATTTGCTAAATGAACAGGAGGAAAAATAATATCTTCTGGAAGTAAATACATATTTGCAAATATACTTAAACAAAAAAAGAGAAAAACAACAGTTTTTCTCTTTTAAATTTAATTAGTCTAATGCTTAAAATGGCAAATCATCTGGTTCATTGTCATTTACATCAGAAATTGCTTCTAAATTATCTAAAGGAGCCATTGGCGGAACTTCTGATGAAGTTTCTGCTTGTAATGTTTCAATTCTCCATCCTTGTATAGAATTAAAATAAACAGCTTCACCTTGTGGGTTAATCCATTCTCTACCTCTTAAATTAATCGAAATTTTTACATCCTGACCAACTTGAAAGTTATTTAATAAATCACATTTATCTTGCACAAACTCAATCATTAACATTTGAGGGTATTGTTCATTTGTAGTAACTACCATTTCACGTTTTCTAAAACCACTTGCCCCAAACGTTTTTGTTTCGTCTATTTTTTTAATTTTCCCTGTAACTTCCATTTTTATTTTATTAATTGATTAATAGCACTTTCCAAGCACTAATTACATCTTTTTTATTCTAAAAAATATTAGCAAATGTAATTTTTTTATAGCATCATTCCCAAAATATTTTGGGAGTTATTTTGCAAACTTATCAACAAGTAAGCGCTATATGTCTCATTATTTTAAAGCTATAAAATAATATCGTCATTATTTTTTAGTTATATGTACATAAATTTTATATTTGATTAATGGTTTCTCATAAACACATACAAATAATTCGCTGGTCTGTTATAATACTTTCGCTTATAATAGTGGCATTAATATTATGGAATACCTATGCTTTTTTTCAGAATTTTAAAACTGAGGAAAGGCAAAAAATGGAAGTAATAGCTTCGGCGCAAAAAGAAATTGCTAATAACACTAACATAAATGCAGGAATTAACTTTCCACTACAAATTATTGAGAATAACAAAAGTATTCCTATGATTTGGGTTAGTGATACTGATAAAATTTTAGGCGCCCATAATTTAGATTCAATTAAATCTCTCAATTCTAATTACTTAAAAAAACAATTGGCTATTATGAAAAGCCAAAATGAACCAATTGAATTGAATATTAAAACTAAGAACGGAACATTAAGACAGTATATATATTACAGGAATTCGGACTTATTAATGAGATTAAAATACTATCCATTAGCGCTACTTCTAATTCTTGTTTTATTTGTTGCTGTTATTTATTTGTTTTTTAAATCTAATAAAGTTGCAGAACAAAACAAACTTTGGACAGGTATGGCAAAGGAAACTGCGCATCAAATTGGCACTCCTTTATCTTCATTATTAGGTTGGATAGAAATTTTAAGACTGGAGAATACCGATAAAAATACTGTTTTAGAAATTGAAAAGGATGTGGAAAGATTAAACACAATTGCTGAACGTTTTTCTAAAATTGGCTCCATTCCTGAATTAAAAGAGGAAAATTTGGTTGAAATTACCAAAAACTCATTTAATTATTTAAAAGCTAGAAGTTCAAAACAAGTTACTTTTAATTTCGAGAGTTCAAAAACTAACATTTTAACCAAATTAAATCCGCAACTTTTTAGCTGGGTTATTGAAAATTTAGTAAAAAATGCCATTGATGCTATGGAAGGGAAAGGAATAATAAGTTTAAAAATTTCAGAAAGCATAAATAATGTTTCTGTAACTATATCTGATACAGGAAAAGGAATTCCAAAAAACTTACAACAAAAAATATTTTCACCTGGTTATACCACTAAAAATCGTGGTTGGGGCTTAGGTTTATCACTGGCAAAACGCATTGTTGAAGATTACCATAATGGAAAAATAGGAGTTCTACAATCTGAAATTGAAAAAGGAACTACTTTCAAAATAACTTTGAAAAAATAAAATATTAAAGTCCATTAGCAATTGCTTTTGCAATTGTTTCAAATTCTTCTATTTCTAAAGAAACCTTTTTAGTAAATTGAATATCTTCCATTTTATTCAATGGAATTAAGTGAATATGAACGTGTGGTACATCTAAGCCAATAACCGTCATTCCAATTCTATCACATTCAATTACTTTTTTCATTGATTTTGCTATTTTTCTAGAAAAACTCATTAGTCCAGCATATGTTTCTTCATCTAAATCAAATAAACGGTTTACTTCTTTTTTTGGAACCACCAAAGTATGTCCTTTTGCATTAGGATTAATATCTAAAAAAGCATAAAAATTGCTATTTTCAGCTACTTTAAATGAAGGAATCTCTCCATTAATAATTTTTGCGAATATTGAACTCATAATTTCAGTTTTAATCAAAAATAATAAACCCTTCTCAATTGAACAACTGAAAAGGATTTATACTATTTGTGTTAATAAATTATTATGCTCTGGAAATTTCTAAGATTTCAAATTTCATAATTCCATTTGGAACCTGAATTTCGGCTATATCACCAACTTCTTTACCTAACAATCCCTTCCCTATTGGAGAATTAACAGAAAGTTTTCCTGCTTTTATATTGGTTTCAGAATCTGCAACCAATGTATAGGTAAACTCCATATTATTGGTAGTGTTTTTAATTTTCACAATTGAATGAATCAAAATTTTTGATGTATCTAATAACGACTCATCAATAATTCTTGCATTAGAAACCACTTCTTTTAGCTTTGCTATCTTCAATTCTAATAAAGATTGCTCTTCTTTTGCAGCATGATATTCGGCATTTTCACTTAAATCACCTTTATCTCTTGCTTCAGCAATTGCATTACTAACTCTTGGACGCTCCACGTGTTCTAAAAAATCTAATTCGTCCTTTAATTTCTTCATTCCTTCTTCAGAATAATAGGAAATTTTACTCATAACTTACTGTTTTAAAAAGACAAAAAATCTCAAAACTGAAAACCAGGATGAGACTTTTTACAAATGTACAAAATATTTGTAAATTGCAATCGTTTTGTAAAAAACTACATTACTTAAACTATGCGTAAACTGTTTTTATTGTTTATTTTATGTTTTTTTATTTTTTGTGAAAAAAATGAAATTAATGAATGTTTTGGGAAAATAAATTTTAGTACTGATATTTATTTGAATAATCCAGAATTTAATTCATTTCAAACTGGACCTGGATGGGTTATAACTTATAAAAATAGCAGAAATATTCTTCTTTTGAAGAATGGTATCAATGATGTAACATATAAAGCATTTGATTTAGAATGCCCAAACCACGACTGTACTTCACCAATGAAATTTGATGGCGGCTTAAAAATGACTTGTAGTTGTGACCAAAGTGAATATGGAATTATTGACGGATCACCACAAAACAATAGTGCTAGATGTTTTGCTTATGAATATAATGTTAGACAAACTAGTAACTCAACTTTAATTATTACAAGTAATTAAGCAATTTATTAAAAACAGATTACTATTTTTGTGCGAAAGTACAAACAACGTGGTAAATTATTTTTCTTCAAAATTTAGATTAGGCGTTTTAGGTGGGGGACAACTTGGTAAAATGCTACTTTCTGAAACTCAAAAATTTGACATTTTTACAGTTATCTTAGATAGTTCAATGCAAGCTCCCTGCGCACAAATTTGCAATGAATTTCATCAGGGAGATTTGATGGATTATGAAACAGTTTATAATTTTGGTAAAAAAGTAGATTTACTTACTATTGAAATTGAACATGTTAATATTAATGCACTTTTAAAATTAGAAGAAGAAGGTTTAAAAATTTACCCTCAACCAAGTGTTTTACAAATCATACAACATAAAGGAAGACAAAAAGATTTTTTTGTTAAAAACAACGTTCCAACCTCACCACATAAGCGTTTTTTTTCTTTAAAAGAGTTAAAAAAAGTTGAATTTGATTTCCCTTTTGTATGGAAATCTGCTCAGTTTGGGTATGATGGCACAGGAGTGAAAATTGTTAAAAACAAAACTGACTTAATCTCCTTATCCGATACTGAATGTATTGTTGAAAATTTAATTCCGTTTAAAAATGAATTAGCCGTAATTGTTGCAAGAAATAATAATGATGAAATTAAAACGTACCCTGTTGTAGAAATGGAATTTCATCCGGAAGCAAATCAGGTGGAATATGTTATTTGCCCTGCAAGAGTTTCAGATGAAGTTGCTAAAAAGGCAAGAGAAATTGCTTTAAAAGTAGCTGAATCTTTTAAACATGTTGGATTATTAGCCGTTGAAATGTTTCAAACCGAAAATGATGAAATTTTAGTAAATGAAGTTGCTCCAAGAACACACAATAGCGGTCATTATAGCATAGAAGCTTCCTACACCAGTCAGTTTGAACAGCACGTTCGGAGCATTTTAAATCTTCCTTTAGGAAATACAGCTAGTAAAGTTGCCGGAATTATGGTAAATTTGGTGGGAGCTGAAGGATTTTCAGGAAATGTTGTTTATGAAGGAATGGAAGATATTTTAAAAATGGACGGAGTTACGCCTCACATTTATGGAAAAAAAGAAACTCGTCCATATAGAAAAATGGGGCATGTAACCATTGTAAACAACAATTTAGAAGAAGCTAGAAAGGTTGCTGAAAAAGTAAAAAATACAATTAGAGTAATTAGTAAATAATTTAGATATGAGCAAAGTAGGAATTATAATGGGAAGTAATTCAGATCTTCCAATAATGCAACAAGCCATTGATATTTTAAAAGGATTTGGAATTGAAACTGAGGTTGATATTGTTTCAGCTCATCGTACGCCAGAAAAATTATGGGATTATGCTAATAATGCTCACAAACGAGGTATTTCTGTAATTATCGCAGGCGCAGGTGGAGCAGCTCACTTACCCGGAATGGTAGCTAGTATGAGCCCTTTACCTATAATTGGAGTTCCTGTTAAGTCTAGAAATTCTATAGATGGCTGGGATTCTGTACTATCTATTTTACAAATGCCTGGTGGAGTTCCGGTAGCCACCGTTGCTCTAGATGGCGCTCAAAATGCAGGAATTTTAGCTGCTCAAATAATTGGGAGTTCAGATAAGGAAGTTCAGAATAAAATTCTAAAATATAAAGAAGATTTAAAAACCAAAGTTCACAAAGCTTCTGATGAAATAAAAAACAGCAACTTATAAAGTTGCTGTTTTTATGTTTTTTACTTTGACTCCTAAATGATTGATATAGCTGAAATTTGGAGTTAAGCTGTTAATTTTAACTTTCTTTTTTTTCACCATAGTTTGTTCTAAAATCACTTCCATATATATCTTATTTATTCTTATTAAGCTTTTAACGTAATTATATTTTAATTATTACAACAGATAGAATACCTTTTGAAATATTTAACACTAAAGTGCTATTTTAAGACTTATAATTCAATAAAAAATCACTTTAAATAATATATTTGTCTCAAAATTTGAAACAATTATGAGCAATCCATTATTAAATAAATTTAATACCCCATATACAACAGCGCCTTTTTCAAAAATAAAAAACAAACATTTTGAACCAGCTTTCAGGGAATCTATTCAAAATGCAAAAGCTGAAATAGACGAAATTGTAACTAATAAAAAAATTCCAACATTTAAAAATACCATTGAAGCTTTAGAATTTAGCGGTCAAAAGCTAGATAGAATTTCAAGCATTTTTTTTAATTTAAATTCAGCTGAAACTAATGATAAAATTCAAAAAATTGCTCAAAAAGTTTCTCCTATGCTTACAGAGTTTTCAAATGACATTCGATTGAATGAAAAGCTATTTAAAAAAATAAAGCTAATTTATAATACTAAAGACAATTTAAATTTAACCACCGAACAAGAGACTTTACTTGATAAAACCTACAAAAGCTTTTCGAGAAATGGAGCTAATTTAAGCGATAAAAATAAAACAAAATTAAGAGTTATTGACAGCAAACTCGGTAAACTAAGCTTACAATTTGGAGAAAATGTTTTAGCTGAAACCAACGCTTTTGAACTTCATATTAGTGATAAAAATTTATTAGAAGGTTTACCTGAATCAGCTTTAGAAGCTGCAGAAATGATAGCCAAATCTAAAAGCAAAAAAGGATGGGTTTTTACATTAGATTATCCAAGCTATGTTCCATTTGTAACCTATGCAGATAATAGAGATTTGCGAAAAAAAATGGTAATTGCTTTTGGAGCTAGAGGCTATAAAGGTAATACCTACGATAATCAAAAAATTGTTCTTGAAATAGCTAAACTCCGTTATGAAAGAGCCACATTGTTAGGTTATAAAACTCACGCACATTTTGTTTTAGAAGAGCGAATGGCTGAAAATCCTGAAAATGTAGCTACTTTTTTAAATGATTTATTAATTAAGGTAAAACCTGTTGCTCAAAAACAATTTAAACAATTAAGTAATTTTTCTAAAAAGTTAAGAATTGAGACTATACAAAAATGGGATAGTGCTTATGTTTCTGAAAAATTAAAAAAAGATTTATTTGATTTAGATCAGGAAAAACTAAAACCTTACTTTAAACTTGAAAATGTTATTGATGGTGTTTTCCAAATTTCAACAAAATTATTTAATCTTCATTTTGAGGAAATTAATACTATTGATAAATATCAGGAAGATGTAAAAACGTATAAAGTCACAAATTCAAAAGGTAAACTCATTTCAATTCTATATACTGATTTCTTCCCAAGAAAAGGAAAAAGGAACGGTGCCTGGATGACTTCCTTCAAAAATCAATGGAAGAAAAACGAAGAAAATTCACGACCGCATATTTCAATTGTTTGCAATTTCACAAAACCAACAAAAACAAAACCCTCGTTATTAACCTTTAATGAAGTTACTACTTTATTTCACGAATTTGGACATGCGTTGCATGGGATGTTGGCGAACACCACCTATCCAAGCTTGTCTGGAACAAATGTTTATTGGGATTTTGTTGAACTTCCAAGTCAATTATTAGAAAATTGGTGCTATGAAAAAGAGGCGCTTAACCTTTTTGCAAAACATTATCAAACAAATGAAATTATTCCAATGGAGCTAATTGACAAAATTAAAAAATCTTCTAACTTTTTAGAAGGGCTTCAAACTCTGCGTCAACTAAGCTTTGGAATTTTAGATATGCAATGGCACGGAACCAATCCAACTGAAATACAAAATGTAAAAGAAGTTGAAAAAATCGCTTTTGAAAACACAAAACTATATCCAGATATTAAAGAAAATTGTATGAGCACATCATTTTCTCATATTTTTCAAGGAGGTTATTCTTCAGGGTACTATTCTTATAAATGGGCTGAAGTATTAGATGCTGATGCTTTTGAATATTTTAAAGAAAATGGAATATTTAACAAATCCATTTCAAAACAATTTAAAACCAACATTTTAGAAAAAGGAGGAACAGAAAAACCTATGACATTGTACAAACTATTTAGAGGAAAAAAACCAACTAATAATGCCCTTCTAAAAAGAGCAGGAATTCTAAAATAAAAGCATAAAAAAATCTGAAATCAGGGATTTTTTATGCTTTCTCTCAAACAAATGGTATGTTTTTGCAAATAAATAGTGACAAAATACCTTATTATTTTTAGATTAAATCAAATAAAACGTGTGTTTTTTCGCATATTTGGCACATTTTTAAAAATAAATGGTGCTTTTTATTTGTTTTTTAATTTTTTTCATTAACTTCGAATCATAAAAAGTCACCCCACCCCCCGCAACAGTAGTATGATTTTTAAAATATTTCAATCCCGAAAAGCCCCTAATTCTTCTTTCCCAATTAAGAGGAAAACTATCTGCACATCAAACCTGATTAAGATAATAAACAGTTTTGATGTGTTTTATTTTTTTATATCAAAACCCAACCGCACAATCTTAATAAACCTTATTCTTAGTAAAAAAAAAGATTGCGGTGTGATTATTTCTCAAACTTAACTAAATAATCACAACTGAATTAATCCAAATACTCAACCCCTAAACTATTCAAAACCCCACAACCATGAAAGCCCCAATCTTCAAACTAATTATCACCCTATTTATAAGTTTATTTATTTTTTCGTGCTCAAAAGATAATTCTGATGAATTATATATGTCTGAGACTATTGAGTTAAAAGAAGTTTCATATACATTATTTGAAACTAAAATTTTAGAGCTGGTAAACGACCATCGCGATTCAATTGGATTGAATAAATTAGAAATTTTAAACATTGTATCAAGTGTTGCTGATAACCATACTAATTATATGATAGAAAATGGGCAAATTAGCCATGACAATTTTAGCGAGAGAACTCAAATCTTAATACAACGCGCCAATGCTAAATCTGTAGGTGAAAACGTAGCTTTTGGATACTCAACTGCTAAAGGTGTTTTATCTGGCTGGTTAAATAGTGAAGGTCATAAAAAAGTGATTGAAAACTCTAGCTACACTCACTTTGGAATTTCAACTGAATCAAATAGAAATGGAAGATATTATTTCACTAACATATTTATTAAAAAATAATCCCCCGCAATTACCGCCCCCACAGCGGTAGTTTTATATATTAACTAAAAAAAACCTTATTATGGAGTCAATTACTTTAAAGTTGAAAGGAATAACGGAATCAAAATCCCCACTGAAATTGATTCAAAAATTACAAATCAAACAGTCTAAAGTTTTTATTAACACTTTGCCCCTTAACTTTAAATACATTAATAAAGAAGGATTTTTGGAGTCACCAAAAAATTCCGTTATGCTTTAGTTAAAATTATTACTATTCTCTTAAATCAGAAGTGCTTATAATTATTTAAAAAAAATCGCCCCCATAATGGTAGTAGATCAATAATTATAAGTACTACTGATTTTTAATGTTTCTAAATTTTTAGTTAACGAATAAATACGCACAATCAAACACATTAAATAAAACTTTAACAAAAAAAATCGCCTTGATTTAAGGCGATTTTTTTAGAATTATTTCATATTCAAAAGAGCAGCTGCAAAATTATCTCAAGAAATTGTCGTCCCCACAACGGTAGTATAAATCAAGAACAATTAATACAACTGCCTTTATTATTTATTTCATTTTAATAATAATAAATTCGGTTCTTCGGTTCAATTGATGTTCGTCTTCAGAACATTTAACACCATTTGCACATTTGTTAACCAATTGAGTTTCCCCAAAACCTTTGTATTCAGTTATTCTACTTGCATCAATTCCTTGAGAAACAATATATTCATATGTAGCTTTAGCTCTATTATTTGATAAAACAATATTGTATTGATCATTCGCTCTACTATCTGTATGTGATTCTAAACGAATTACCATTCCAGGATATTTATTCATTAAAGCTACTACTTTGTCTAATTCTATTGCAGCATCAGGTCTGATATTGTACTTATCTAAATCAAAATAAATTATTTCTAATTCAGCTAATACAACTACATCTCTTACAGGTTCTAATCCAATATTCAAATCAACTATCAACTCGGTTTTGTCCTCTAACCCAAATGAGCTAAATTCTTTTTCAGTATCCGTAAATTTAGGTTTTGCGCCTGTTAATTTGAAATTAGCATCTCGGTCAATTATAATCTCAAAATAACCATCATCACCAGTAATAAACTCTGTAATCATATCTCCATTATCCTTATACAAAGTAACCGTAGCACCTTTAATTGGATCATTATTAATGGCGTCAAATACTTGACCCTTTAATGTTAAAGGAGGAACTCTGTCAAATTTGTAAATATCATCGTCACCAACACCACCTTTTCTATTAGACGAAACAAAACCATCAAAACCTTCCGGGCTCAAATAATATGCGAAGTCATCTTTACTACTATTAAGAGGTAATCCTAAATTTATAATATTAACAAACTCATCATTTTCATTTAAAACCGTTGTAAACACGTCAAGCAAACCATAACCAACATGTCCGTCTGAAGAAAAATACAAATTTCCTTCCTCATGAATAAATGGAAATACTTCGTTACCTTCGGTATTCACCAAGTCACCAATATTTTTTATATTAACAAGTGACCCATCTTCATTCACATCACAAATATATATATCCATTCCTCCAAAACCTCCTGGCATATCAGAAGCAAAATATAGTTTTTTACCATCTTTGGTCAATGACGGGTGATAGACCGAATAATTAGGATTATTAATAACCGTTGGTTTCACTTTTGACCAAACTCCATTTACATTTTCAGCAGTAAAAATACTATTATGTAAAATTCCTTTTTGATCTTCAGCCTTTTTACTTCCATCATAATTATTTCTTGAAAAATACATTCTACTTCCATCAGAACTAATTGTTAATCCTGCTTCATGAAAAATAGTATTTATCCCGGCAACTTTTTCTGCTCCTTGAACATTACCATCTTTAGGAGCCTTATAAATATCTAAAAATGGCTGCTCGTTCCAAGCATATGTTCTTTTTACTGAAACACCTTTATCAAAAGCAGAAGAGAAGTATACATCATCTCCAAATGCAATAGCTGCAAAGTCACTATATTTAGTATTAAATTTAGTTTTTGAAATAGTATAGCGTTTCTTTGAATTAAACATTGCGCTAATAAAATCTCCTTTATCAAAAAACTCTTTGACTCTAGAATCTTTTGTTCCTGATTTTTTAAACTTTTTCATCCAAACTTTTGATTCATCGTACTCTCCAATTCCTCTTAAAGCTTCAGCATAGTAAAAATAATATTCAGCAGGTACATTTTCCTGTTCAACAACAACTTTATAAACTGGAGCTGCTTTTTCTGGTTTTCTAAGCATCATAAAAGCATCTCCTAATTTTCGCATAGCATATTGCTTATTGTAACTTGTATCTACAAGTCTTTCGTACTTCTTCACAGCTTTTACAAAAGCAAAGTTATTGTATTGTCTTTCGGCGTTCTTTTGTCTAGCCGACTGCCCAAATGATGATGAACTAATCAATATTAAGGCGATAAAAATTATTTTAATATTTTTCATAATATAACATCTCATTGGTTAAAAATATCTAGGTGATTTTAGTTTATCTTTACTAAATTTAAACTCGTACATTAAAAATATTTCATGTGAACCAGAAGTATATGGTCTGATTTCACCTGTTGGTATTTCGTAAGAATACCCCATTCGTAATTGTTTCGTAACTTGAAAATCAAGTAAGAATCCTAATGCTCTTTGCTTATCATTTATCCTATAAGACACTCCTAACCAAAACTTTTCATTGTATAAAAAGTTAGCTGTAACATCAGTTGAAATTGGTGCGCCAGAGGTATATTTACCTAAGATAGCAGGCTTAAATTTAAACGAATCACTTAAATCAAATACATAACCAGCAATTGCGTAATAATGTATTCTTTCTAAAGCTTTATATTCTGAATCATTATTTAAATCATGATTTATAATTCTAGGTGCTGATAAACCAGCATACCATTTATCGGTATGGATTAGTATACCCGCTCCCATATTAAAATTCCATCTATCTAATTTTTCATTAAAATAGGTATCGACAATTACTGTTGGATCACTTAAAAAATCATTCGCTAATTTATAACTTGTTGCTCCTGCTTTTAAGCCAAATGCAATTTTTACATCATCATTCGCATTAATAGTATACGAAAAATCTGAATATAAATAAGTTACATTTTCTGCTCCAACTTCATCGTTTATCAATGATAATCCTAAACCAATTTTTTCATTTCTCAATGGCGAATGAATGGATAATGTTTGAGTTTGAGGCCCTCCATCAAAACCAACCCATTGGTTTCTGTTGATTCCAACAATACTCATTGCACCTCTACTACCAGCATATGCCGGGTTTACCGCAATTGTATTGTACATGTACTGGGAAAACTGTGGTAGTTGCTGAGCCTCTACCGATTGTACGCCTAATATTACTATTAGTATTAATATTACTTTTTTCATAAGGTTCAATTTTATATTAGTTAGTTCCTAAATAAACATATCCTGTTATTGGTTTAGATCCGCTACTAATTACATTAATAACGTAGAAATATGTACCAGTAGGCAATTGATTATTTTTACCAATTGTCATTCCGCCATTCTGGTTCTGGCCATACCATTTAATGGAATTTTGATAGTCTGGACTATCGAACACCATTTTACCCCATCTGTTAAATATTTTTACATCAAAAGTAAAGTCACAACCTTCTAATCCTAAGATCTCAAATATGTCATTAACATAATCATTATTTGGTGTAACAGCTTTTGACACAATCATATCTTCATCAGTAGAACAAGCAAATACTTGACAATCATAAACAATTGTTAATGTAGATGTAACATTACACTCACCTATGGTAGTATAAGTAAAAGTATATTCTCCATTTTCCAATTCGATAATATCGAAAGAACTACCAGTTAGTCTTGACGAACCATCTGCGCTCAACCATTCTCCTTCAAACTCCTGAGAAACCTCTAACAACTCCGTTAAATCAATTGAATTAATGGATCCAATATCATCTACAAATCTTTCATCAGTACAAATGTTTATAACAACATTTTCAGGCTCTATATCAGTTACATAAATAACTTGAGTATATTCTGTTTGATTTCCACAAGCATCTGTAAACACCCAATATCTGGTAATTGTATATCTATAATCACCTTCTTCTTCTGTACTTGTTTCAGTGTAATCTTCTTGAATTTCTGGACCACTACAGCTATCATAAGCTAAAATTTCAGCTTTATCAGGAATTTCACCACACATCACGTTCACTTCTGCATCAGGTAAACTACTTGAATCCAATATTGGCCCAATAGTGTCTTGGATAGTAAATGTCGCTCTTGATGTAGTAGCATTTCCACAAACATCCGTTGCTATAAAATCAACCGTTAATATACCTGTTGATCCACATTCTTCAACATTAGAAACTATTTCATACGACCAAACAATTTCATCGCTACAAGCATCTGTTGCACTAGACCCACCAAACGAACCTAACCAAGATTGTAAATCATCACCATTACCCATACCATCACATTCTACAACTTTAGATTCAGCTTGAATAGTAATACTTGGCGCTGTGATATCTTGTACATTAATTGTTTGACTTGCTGTTGAACTATTTCCACAAGCATCTGTTGCGGTCCAGGTTCTTGTTACTGAATAATTACCATCACAATTGCCAGCTGTAGTTACATCTTCATAAGTCAATGCCACTTCACTGTCACAACTGTCAGTTGCTGTTGCCTGGGTAAACTCAGGTGCTGACGGACAATTTATTGTGCTCTCTGACGGTAATTCTGAAATTACAGGTGCTGTTTTGTCTTCTACTGTTATTGTTTGACTTACTGTAGCACTTTCATTACCACAAGCATCTACTGCTTTCCAAGTTCTAGTTATAACATACGCTCCTATACAATTTCCTTCAATAGTTATGTCTTCAAAAATTATTGTTGGATTAGTATCGTAATCATCTGTGGCTATTGGCGCCGTAAAAATTGGTTCAGAAGGACACTCAATTACAATATCATCACCTTGACCACTTAAAACTGGAATTTCAGTGTCTAAAATTGTAATCGTTGTACTCGCTGTTTCTGTACATCCATAAGCATCTGTTACCGTTAATGTATAAGACCCTGCAGATAAGCCAGAGATATCCTCTGTGGAAGCAGTATATGATCCTGGTCCTGTCCAGGCATAACTAAATGGTCCTGTTCCTCCTGTTATTGTCGCATCTATCTTACCGTCTGCTGAACCTGTACACGTGATTGGTGTAGGCACTGATCCTGCTGATAACAATACTGTTGATTCCAATACTTCTGCTGTCGTAGTTTTTATACATCCATAAGCATCTGTTACCGTTAATGTATAAGACCCTGCAGATAAGCCAGA
>ERZ1046740.221-NODE-221-length-50737-cov-13.122864_pt1 | contig 50737 bp, 41 predicted proteins | sample MGYA00383093_ERZ1046740 | MGnify/ENA primary metagenome ERZ1046740 (study PRJEB29581, sample SAMEA5548363) | metagenome | biome: marine; feature: coastal; material: water | depth 25 m | study: Short-term variability in the microbial, nano- and picoplankton... | reverse complement strand
ATAATAAACGAACCACTCAAAATACCCCTATAAATAATCCGCGCTCAAAACTCGTCAGCGAATCTATTTTTATTTTGCTTTTGACTGCTGGGGCTGTTTTTTTTATTGCACTAATAACAAGCGCACCGTCTGAAGACCCCTGGACTGGGGGAGCAGTCCTTAGCAAGCCAGTAATGAATAGCGCAGGAATATTTGGTGCCTACTTAAGTGACATTAGCATTGGAATATTGGGCTATGTCTCTTATGTAATTCCAATATCTGTTATATGGTTGGGCTATAACTTTCATCGAGATGCAAACAAAGAAAGGCAGAGCCAGCTTACCTTCCTAATTCGTCTCATTTCTTATTTTATAATGCTGTTCTTTATTGCAGCGCTTGCACATCAATATGCACCTGAAATAAAAGTGATGGATGGACTAAAAGAAACCTTTTTGGCTGGCGGGATGATCGGTAAATCAATGCATGAGCTCCTCTTTTATGACCTTTTTGGGGACTCTTCAACACTCATTTATGTTGGAATCATACTGGTGAGTTTTAGTATCGCGACTAGCGCTTCTTGGAAAAATATTAGCACATCACTATTCAAAAATCGCCTCAATATAAAAGAAAAAAATCCAGACAAAGTAAAGAAAGAAAAAATAAAGCCAGAAATAATTAGCTCTAAACCTTCTGCTGCAGAATTAACCAAAATAGACAGCTCCAATAAAGTAGAGAAGGTTGAAAAGCCTAAGAAGGCAGAGAAGGTTGAAAAGCCTAAGAAGGCAGACAAGCCTCAAAAAGAACAAGGCAGTAACCTATTCAAATCTGGCACTTCGGGTGGTCTGCCAGGCTTATCATTACTTGATGATGTTGATAACTCTGGTCTTGGCTACACAGAAGAGTTTTTGGTTGAAATGGGTCAGCAAGTTGAAATTAAACTGAAGGACTTTGGCTTTGATGTCACCATCACAGCAGTAACTCCAGGCCCTGTTGTCACTCAATTTGAAATCTCCCTTGCTCCTGGTATTAAAGTCAGTCAAATTATGAACCTTAATAAAGACCTCGCCAGAGCGCTCCTTGTTGAGAGCGTCAGAATTGTGGATGTTATTCCAGGAAAGCCAGTCATTGGACTTGAAATTCCGAATAACAATCGTGAGATGATCGGCCTTAAAGAAATTCTCTCAAGTGAGGCTTTTTCCAAGGCAAAATCTACACTCTCTATGGGCCTCGGTAAGGACATTAATGGCTTACCAGTAGTAGTTGATCTTGCAAAAATGCCTCACTTACTGGTAGCCGGTGCGACAGGAATGGGCAAGTCAGTAGGCCTCAATGCGATTATTTTAAGTATCCTCTATAAAGCTTCACCTGAGCAAGTCAGACTGATCATGATTGACCCTAAAATTGTAGAGTTGGCCTCATATGCTGACATACCTCACCTTCTAACCCCAGTAGTGACAAACATGAATGAAGCTGCAAGTGCGCTCTGGTGGTGCGTCAATGAAATGGAAAGGCGTTATAGTCTCCTTGCAAAGTTTGGCGTTAGAAATATTGAATCATTCAACGAAAAACAGCGGCTCGCTAAAAAGTCTGGCAAGCCACTTTTAGACCCCTCTTTTAATCCAGAAATTGCAAAAGAAGGAGAGAAGCACCCAGAACTTGAAGCGCTACCTCTGATTGTCATCGTGATTGATGAATACGCTGACATGTTGGGTGCACTAGCACAAGAAGACAAAGCTAAATCAAAACGAGTTGAGAGCCTCATTGTTCGCATTGCACAAAAAGCACGTGCTGCAGGTATGCATCTAATTGTTGCCACGCAGAGACCGAGTGTTGACGTGATAACGGGCCTTATCAAATCCAATATTCCAACAAGAGTATCGTTCAAAGTCTCCTCTAAAACAGACTCTAGAACAATCTTAGATCAGTCTGGCGCCGAACAGCTCCTGGGTATGGGCGATATGCTCTATATGGCTCCAGGAATGTCTCATCTCACAAGAGTTCATGGCGCCTTTGTTGAAGATAGCGAGATACTGAGAGTTGTCAAACACCTTAAAAAACACTCAAATCCTAACTATTTAGATGGCATATTAAATCCCAAATCTGAGCCAACGAGTGACAATGGATCTAGCCAAGCTAGTGGTGAACTTGATCCACTCTTTGATGAAGCTGTTCAGATTGTTACATCAACAAGAAGGGCATCCATATCAAGCCTTCAAAGAAGAATGCGAATTGGCTACAACCGTGCGGCCAGAATTATTGAAGATATGGAGTCAAGTGGAATTGTTAGCGCCATGAATAGTGCTGGCAATCGAGATGTTATAGCTCCTGAACCAATTGAACCAGATGGAAACTAATTAAGAAACCTTTCGACCCAAAAGAATCTTTTGAATTTAGTACGAATTCATCTTTATTTCAGTTAATGATTTACTTTATGGCTAGCCGACAAAAGACTCTGCTGCAGGAAGATACTGAAGCAATGTTAATATTCCGAGATATACAACTATAAACATCGCTGCCATTACTCCCAAACATACAGCAACTAACTTTGGAATATCCCTAATCTCTTGATTACTCATATTAAGTAAGCTCTTTAAATAGAAGGCCAACAAAGACCAAGCCTGCAATAAAAATGCTTATACAAAATGCGCCCATAAATAATGGGCTGAATAGTATGTCCATAATCTCCTCAAAAAATAATTCGAAAGTTAAAAAGTGTTATGACGCCTAAAACCTGAAAGTAGAGAAAAAAGGAGTTTGTCTGCAGTAATTACTCTATTTCCAAGTTCAAGACGCCAAAACGCTTTGAATGGTATGTCAAATGCAAAATTGGAAGATCCTTTAGGGGCTATGTTCTGCCAAGATGACTTACCATTCAGGATCATTATGACAAGACACTTCAATTAAAAACATGACCTATGTCAAGTTTCTAAAGTTTTTAGTGAGATTTCTTAATAATATATATTTTTAAGTAAGAAATAAGTATGACAACTTTTATCTAGTTTTTTCATCATCAAAAAGAATTCTGTTTGCCGAGCCCTCTAAATCATCATACTGATCATTATTTAGTGTCCAAAAAAAAGAAATAAGACCGATAAAGCTTAATAAAAGAGCTATTGGAATTAAGTAAATAAGCACATCCATTATCTTATTCCTTTGCCATTCAATCTAAAGCTATTTAGAATAACCACCAACGAAGAGCTTGACATGGCTATCGCAGCAATAAGGGGTGTTACATAACCAAGCACAGCAAATGGGATAGCTATCATATTGTAGAAAATTGCTAACATAAAATTTTCTATTATTATTTTTTTGGCTTGCTTAGCAACGACAATTGTCTTAATGATTGGCCTCAGAACTATACCTTGAAAGACTATGTCAGCTGTGTTTTGAGTAATATCTATTGCGCTTGAGGGAGACATAGAAACATCCGCTAATGAAAGCGATGGGGCGTCATTTAATCCATCTCCTACCATCAATATTTTGGATCCTTTCTTTTTTAACTTTTCTATATATTCACACTTATCTATTGGTGAGACTTCCCCATGATAGTCAGTAATTCCGACTTTTTTTGCAATATTGCTAACAATTTTGTTAGAGTCTCCTGAAAGGAGAATGACCTTATAGCCTACATTTTGAAAATATTTAACTGTATCTTTTGCATCTTTTCTTAAAACATCAATAAATTTAAAACAAACTTTTTCATTATTGATTGAAAGCCATAGTTCTATTTCATCTGTCTCCTTATCATTTTCGTTGCCACACCACTGCCTTCTCCCCAGCTTCACCTCATTATCACCAACAAATGCTTGGATACCAAAACCTGGAAATTCTTCTATGTTATTAACGCCTAGCAGCTCTCCCGAGTATGCCATTGAGATTGCCTGTGACAATGGATGCTTACTATTGACTGCCAGCGACGCTGCAATTTGAAGGTGAGACTCTTTATAATCTTTATCTATAAGCTCAGGTCTTCCAAGAGTTAGCGTCCCAGTTTTGTCTAAAATAACCGTATCAATACCAGCTAGTTTTTCTAATGCATCCCCAGACTTCAATAAGATTCCACTTTTAAAAAGTCTAGAACCAGCCAGAACTTGGGCAACAGGTACTGCCAATCCAAGAGCACATGGGCAAGTAATTATGAGAACTGTTACTGCATTCAATAGCGCTAATTGCCATGTTTGACCAAATACCAACCAGCCTAAAAAAGTCAATAGTGCCATTACATGGACTGTTGGTGTGTAGATACTTGCCGCCTTATCTGCAATTCTTACAAACCTTGACTTAGACCTTTCTGACCTCTCCATTAAAGTAACAATTTCTCCCAGCAAACTTTCTTGACTTGCTTTCGATGCTGTTAACTGAAATGCGGATGCAATATTGATTGTGCCAGCAAAAACAGCATCTCCCTTATTAACCAGATTTGGTATTGTTTCACCCGTAATTAGACTCATGTCGACCTCTGATACTCCCTTTAAGACAACTCCATCAACCGGAATACTCTCCCCCGGAGCAATAAGTATAGTCATACCCTCCTTGATATCTCGAATGGGAATATTATGTCTCTTGCTATGTAAAAGAACGGTTGCAGTTCCGTGAAGCTTCGCAAGCAAAGCCTTGGCAGATTCTTTTGCCTTCCCTTTAGCACGAATATCTAGATATCGACCAATTAATAGAAAAAAAAGAAGCATCACTGCAGAATCAAAATAGATATGTTCGCCATGATTAATTGTCTCAAATAGACTCATCATGCTTGCAAGAATTATGGCCAAAGAGATTGGGACATCCATGTTTGCATGCCTTTTTTTCAATGCATTAATCGAAGAAAAAAAGAAAGGTCTTCCGGAATAAATAATAGCAGGAAGCGCAATAATGACTGAAATCCAGTGCAAGAAATCTTGAGTTGCAACACCCATAAACTCTACTTCTTCTGACCACAGGCCTATAGAAATCATCATCAGATTTCCCATTGCAAAACCTGCAACAGCAAGACATCGTAAGAGTGTTTTTTCTTGACCTTTTGAATTGCCTTCAACACTCTCACCAAAAGGCTTGAGGCCATAGCCAAGATCAATCACCTTATTAGCTAAAAAATCACCAAAACTCTTTGCTCCTCTCCAGGAGTATGTTAATCTTTCGGTAGACATATTCACCCTTGCTGACAAAACCTCTTTGTGCTCTTTAAGCGCCATTTCTACGCGTTGGACACAGGAGGCACAATGAATATTTTCTATGGAAAGCGTTAAGCTATAGCCATCATCAGCGTCTTGGTCTGCAAAAATGGAAAATTGATCCTCTTTGTCAGGGAGCTCTTTATAACTGCTTTCCAAAATCTTCATAAAATCCCAAATTCTTAGTAATAATACTTTTCATTGATTAAAACTTTTATTAGCACAACTAGTAAACTATGATGCGCTTGCTCTTTTGATACTTCTTTTGATTGATTTGGGCTAAAACCCTGATATCCCACTGTCCCTTTAAAGGAAACTTTATCGCTTTATTCTCGTACCTGCCATTAGTCATATGTACAAGCAAAACAACGAAGTCCAGGCCTGATTTAGTAGAGCGAGAAATATTAGCTACAACTTCAGCAGTCTCAATCGGCTTACCTTGTTTATCGTTTAGCTGAAAAATTAATGATGATCCAGTGAATTCAATATGTCCTATCCAACCTTCAATCTCTTGCAAATTGTATGCATCAATATATTGATTATAATTTAATCCTTTTTGATAAGCATTTTCAGTAACGACACCGCTGTGCGTTGATGTAGCAAGGTAAACAAAAATACCATCAAAGATTGCTATTACAACAAAAAATGCTACAAAATATAGCGGAATTATTCTATCTCTCAATGACGCTTTATTATGCATTATTCCTTCCCACTCAAAAATATACTGTTCTTATGTTGTTTGATTTTGGTTTTAACATCCTCAACGTAGAAAATGAGTTTTTGGCGCAAAAACATTTGCTTATATGAGGTCAAAAACACACGAAAATGTCCAACACTGTCAGCAAATACTTTCAAGTTATCAGGACTTATATTGCCTGCGCCCATAATCCTTATTTCTGGTCTATCAATACCTGAGACAGAGAGCTTATAGACTTTATCCTCATGAGTCTTGTTTAGAATTTTAATATCATAGCCGTTACGAATTTTATGGTCTTTTAGTTGTACAAACAGGGGGTTACGGTCATGCAAGACATGCAATTCAATTGGTGAACGAGAGCTCAATCCATAAAACATAATAGAAGAAGTTATCAGAAGAATAGATATGTAAAAAATTGTTCTTTTTCGCCATATATTGATTTTATTCTCTCTATTTTTTTCGGATAATTTTTGGTTTAGCTCAGTATCGTATCGAACTAATCCACGAGGTAAGCTTAGCTTGTCCATAACATTGTTGCATGCATCAATGCACATCCCGCAAGCTATGCATTCCATCTGAAGGCCGTTTCTAATATCAATACCAGCTGGACATACATGGACACATATTTTGCAATCTATACAGTGCCCTCTCCCCTGCCAACTTGTGTTTTTTTTAAAGGAACTCCTTGGCTCTCCTCTAGACTCGTCATAACAAATAATTAATGACTTTTCATCAAACATTGCTGACTGGAAGCGTGCATAAGGACACATGTAATTACAGACCTGTTCGCGTCCAAAACCAGCTAACAAATAGGTACTGCCTGTAAGTGCTATGATCCAACCTGTGACAGACCAAGGAATGTCTAAATTGAGTATCTGGCCCATCAGAGTAGGTGCGTCGTTATAATAAAAAACCCATGCGCCGCCAGTAATCAATCCAATGAAAATCCATGTTAAATGAGTCGCTAGCTTGCGCCAAAATTTATCAAAGCTTAAGCTTGATTTGTCCAACTTCATTCTTTTTTGACGATCTCCTTGAAAGATTCTTTCGACCCAAACAAATAAATCTGTCCAGACAGTTTGTGGGCATATATACCCACACCAAGCCCTTCCAAAAAGACTGGTAACAAAAAAAAGTCCTACTGCTGCAATGATTAAAAGGCCTGTAATGTAATAAACCTCTTGAGGCCAAATCTCAATAAAAAAAAAGTATGCCCTGCTGTTAGGGATATCAATTAGTATCGCCTGGTCTGGGGCATTGAATCCGCGGTCCCACCTAATCCATGGTGCAAGATAATAAATCCCCAAGGTGATGAACATTAGCAGCCATTTAATTTTGCGATATTTACCCCAAACTCTTTTTGGGTAAACTTTTTGCTGCTTTTCAAAAAGTTTAATGTTGTTATTTGTGGGCAAACCTACTCACCACCGCCCAATGAGTGCACATAGATAGCGAGTTGCTTTATTGTTGCATCATCCAACCGACCTTCCCAGGCTGGCATGACGCCATGTTTTGGATTTTCAATTTGACTAACTATTCCCGGATTGCTGTCTTCAACATGAAGCCATATGCTGTCAGAAATGTTTGCAGCACCTAGACTTGGGTTGCCAACCCCATTCTTTCCATGACAAAACAAGCACATCTGCTCATACTTTGTTTTTCCTTCCGCAGTATAGTGCCAACTTTTAGATAAACTCATCACATATGCTGCAATTTGTTTCAAATCATCCTCTTGCATACCTTTAAATGAAGGCATTGAAGAAGCTCTAGTCTTAGGATTATCTGTGCGAATGCCATGCTTAATCGTTAAATAGATATTTTCAATTGAACCTCCCCAAAGCCAATCATCATCATTCAGATTTGGATATCCTCTAGCACCTGCTGCGCCACTTCCATGGCAACCCGCACAATTTTCCTTGAAAGCTGACTTTCCTCCTGCTACTGCAAAAGCAAACAGTTGTGGATGCTTCATAACATCCTCAATTGAATTTTTTTGAAATTGCTCTAGATTTTCAGCACGTCGCGATAAAATTTCATTTTGACTCTCTTCGAGTTGTTTGTACTGAGTCCAATTTATACTCCCCTGAGTACCCCCACGAAAACCATCGCCTGAAAACGTTGGCCATGCGGGGTAGACATACCAGTAACCAATAGCCCAAACTATTGTAACAATAAATACCCATACCCACCATCGCGGTGATGGGTTATTTAACTCTCTTATGCCATCCCATTCATGGCCAGTAGTTTCAATTCCACTATATTCATCAATGTGCTTATCTTTATCGTCTTGGATCATAAACATCCTCCACAATAGGTATATATTTGTAGGACTCTATTTTCTCTTTTCTGCTTGGGGAAAAAGACCACAAAGCAACTCCAACAAATACACTGACAAAGAATAAAAGCCCGATGACGCCTGCGTTTGAATTTATATAATCAATCATTCTGGATTCGTTTCTTTAGTCAACATATCTGGATCATAATCTTTAAGATTGGCCATAGTTCCCAGAACTTGAAGATAGGCAATAATCGCATCTAGTTCTGATACAACTCCTTTCTTTCCATCAAAATTTCGAATATTTATGTTTTTGCCATAACGCTCAAATAGGGCTAATTCACTCTCACTACTACCTTCTTTTGCTTGAGTCATAGCATCATCGTAGGCATTTTCAACCATTGAGTCTGTATAAGGAACACCCACTAACTTAAGGGTCGCCAAGTGTGCCCCAATATTAATAAGGTTAGCATCTCTACTTTCCATAGTGCTATAACTCGGCATAATTGATTCGGGGACAAACTCTTGAGGATTAATCATGTGCCCAACATGCCAATCATCTGAATATTTACCGCCAACACGGGCTAAATCTGGACCTGTTCTCTTTGAGCCCCACTGGAAGGGGTGGTCATACATGCTTTCTGCTGCCAATGAATAATGCCCATATCGCTCCACCTCATCTCTTAGCGGCCTGATTTGCTGACTATGACAACCATAGCAACCCTCTCGAATGTATATATCCTGCCCAGCTAATTCCAATGGCGTATATGGCCTAATACCTTTTATAGGTTCAATCGTGGTCTCCACTCGAAAAAGTGGCACAATTTCTATTAACCCTCCCACTGAGATTGCTATAACAACAAGAACCAACAATAGAATTGAATTTTTCTCGATCTTACTGTGTTTATTTAGCATGTCATTTACCCCAATTACGAAACAAACTGCGCTTTATCGTCATTAGTAGCAACAGTTTTCCATAAGTTGTAAACCATAATCAGAGCGCCAATTAGAAATAAAACCCCTCCAAGTGCGCGAATAATGTAGTAAGGGTGCATCGCCATTACAGTCTCTACAAATGAATACTCCAAATAACCTAAACTGTCATAACTCCGCCACATCAAACCTTGCATCACTCCAGCGATCCACATTGCTGAAATATAAAAAACGATTCCAATTGTGGCAATCCATAAATGTGCATTTACAAGTTTCAATGAATATAACTCTTTCCTTTTCCAAAGCTTAGGCACTAAATGGTAAATAGCACCAAAACTAATGAAGGCAACCCAACCTAAAGCTCCTGAGTGAACATGGCCAATCGTCCAATCAGTGTAATGACTCAGAGCATTAACCTCTTTGATTGCCATTACAGGCCCTTCAAAAGTGCTCATACCATAAAAAGCGAGGGAGACTATCATGAACTTTAGAACTGGGTCTTCACGAAGTTTATGCCAAGCCCCTGAGAGTGTCATTAGACCGTTAATCATTCCTCCCCAACTCGGCATCCATAATATAATCGAAAAGGTCATTCCGAGAGTCTGCGCCCAATCCGGAAGCGCAGTGTAGTGGAGATGGTGAGGACCTGCCCAAATATAAATAAATATTAATGACCAGAAGTGCAGAATAGACAATCGATAAGAATAAACGGGTCTATTTGCTCTCTTTGGTACAAAATAATACATAATCCCTAAGAAGCCAGCCGTCAGAAAAAAACCGACTGCGTTATGACCATACCACCACTGAATCATCGCATTCTGAACACCGCCCCATAAAGGGTAGCTCTTAAAACTTGTCAAAGATACTGGCACCGAAATACCGTTTACCAGGTGAAGCACAGCCACTGTAACGATAAAAGCGAGAAAAAACCAGTTTGCTACATAGATATGTGGCTCCTCTCTTTTTGTAAGCGTCATGAGATAAACTACAAGGTAAACGACCCATACAATTGTAAGCCATAAGTCAGCATACCACTCTGGTTCAGCATACTCCTTGCCTTGAGTCACACCAAAAACATAGCCAAGGGCCGCCAGAAGGATGAACACTTGATAACCCCAAAACGTAAAGCTAGCAAGTCGACTGCCCCAAATTCTTGTACGACAAGTCCTCTGAACAACAAAATAACTCGTAGCAAATAATACATTACCGCCAAAAGCAAATATTACGGCAGACGTGTGGAGTGGCCTTAGCCTTCCAAATGTAAAATAAGGCTCAAAATTAAGCCCAGGAAAGGCCATCTGAAGCGCAATAAAGAGGCCAGCACAAAACCCTACAATTCCCCAAAATACTGCTGCAATTGTAAATTTTTTTACAATCTCATCATTGTATTCTGGCACTGCCAAAGACTTAATCATCTTGCTTCTCCATACTGCAATTATTTACCTGAATTAAAATTTGTGCAACGCAGCATTTTACTGTATAAATTTGTGCAATGCAACATAAATCTTTGATTTTAAAAGCCAGATAAGAAAATACAACTACTCTCTTGCCAAAAGCACTCCTAAGGAAAGTATTACAAATAATTGAAAAATATTTCTTGACATAGGTCAATTAATCGAAAATAAAACATCTGTGGTTAATTTCCTCTCACATAAACTATTAGTTATTATTTGAATAATTTTTTACAAAATACCCAGTTTACAAAAAGCTTTATTTCAATTTTGTGGGATAATAGGTCATTATGAATTTCAAAAATAGTGAACACAAAACCTACCTTAATTTCTTGTCAGAATTAGCCCTGTTTAAAAACATGCAGGCAAATGAAATCGAGTCAGTGACGACATATCTAAAAGTTAAGAATTACCAAAAAGGAGAAATGTTTTCCTTTGATGTAAACAATCGGCCTCGTCTTTACATATCATTTACTGGTCAGTTTAAATTGACCAAGATAAATGAGCGCGGCGATGAAATGATTTTACGAGTCATAAATCAGGGCGAAGTCGTCTCTCCTATGCATTTTTCACACTACTATGATGTCTCTGCAGAGTTTATAACTGACACAACTCTTCTGTACTTTTCTGAAGAAACTATTAACAACCTAGTAAAAGAAAATCTAACGTTTGCTAAAAATATTATCAACATGTTAGCTGAAAACGTTCAAAGCCTAATGGTAACAGCTGAAGTTTGGCGTTTAAAAAATACTAAGGAGAGGCTTGGATGGTTTTTAGCCTCTGTAAACAACAGCAACCTAGGAAAGCTACCTATATCTAAATCACTCCTTGCATCATACTTAGGAATGACCCCTGAATCACTTTCAAGAGCATTAAAGAAACTGAGCGAAGAAGGTATTGAATTAGAAAACAAAAACATTATCCAGAAAACTGGAAAAGAGCTTTGTGCATACTGTGATAAAGTTATCGGCTCTGACTGCAATGTTTTTGGGTCTCACGACTGCCCGCTTTTTACCTCTTAACAAACTGACTTGATTTACATCAAAGATAATTAGTTTTTACATAAAGATAATAGCTACTAACTTATATGGTTAGAAGTTATTATGTTTATCAAATCAAAGAAAGGTCAAGCAAATTCTGTACTGGCATTAAACACATTTGCCTTTACAGCATGCTTTGCCGTTTGGGTAATGTTTTCAATTATTGGAATCCCAATAAAAGAGCTACTGAGTTTATCTGAGACTCAATTTGGTTTATTAGTAGCAACTCCAATCTTGACAGGATCAATCATTCGACTTCCAGTTGGAATGCTCACCGATAAACTTGGAGGAAGAGTAGTTTATTTTTCTTTAATGCTCTCAATAATTATTCCATTGTGGTTTATTGGTAATGCAACAACATATTGGCAATTTCTAGTACTTGGTCTTTTTGTTGGTGTTGCAGGAGCATCTTTTTCAGTTGGTATTGCATATACATCTAAATGGTTTGAACCCCATAGACAAGGTTTTGCAATGGGTATTTTTGGTGCAGGCAATGCTGGCGCTGCTGTTACAAAATTTGTAGCACCCTCCCTGGTTGTCGCCTATGGATGGCAAATAGTACCAAAGGTATATGCTGTTGCAATGTTGGTGGTATTAACCCTATATTGGATGTTTACTTATGAAGATCCAAGCCACAAAGTGTCATCAAAGGTCACGATTAAAGAACAGCTTACCATCCTAAAACACCCAAAGATATGGAAATATATGCAGTACTACTCGCTGGTGTTTGGAGGATTTGTCGCTCTTTCTTTGTGGATGACAAAATACTACATTAACGAATATGGATTTGAATTAAAGACAGCTGCCTTAATGGCTTCAATATTTGTGTTACCTTCGGGAGTTATTCGGGCTCTTGGAGGCTGGTTTTCCGACAAATATGGCGCCTACAAAGTCACTTGGTGGGTCATGTGGATTTCAGTTGTCTGTCTGTTTTTCATGTCATACCCTCAGACTGCGCTCATAATTCAAACAACTACTGGAGAGGCTATATTTGACATTAGTCTCAATGTATGGATCTTTACTGCCCTTTTATTTGTACTCGGAATAGCCTGGGGTTTTGGCAAAGCATCAGTATTTAAATTTTTATCTGATGAATACCCAGAAAATATTGGTGTTGCTTCTGGAATTGTAGGTCTTGCTGGAGGCTTGGGAGGATTTTTACTACCAATTATGTTTGGTATTCTCATTGACTTGACTCACATTAATTCGGTGATATTTATGCTTCTATATGGTGCGACAGGTGTTTCGTTAATATGGATGCATTTCACATTTGGCAAAGAAGAGAGTGAGAGAAAAATTCATGAGGCTAACGAAACAGTCCTCGAAGAATACAAAAATACTCATGGAGAAGAAGCACTTTTATCTGCCCGTGCAATCCTTGAGCAAGCTGACTTAATTGAAGAACTAAATCAAAGATATAACGACTTCAAAAACAAACACAAGACACAATAAATTTAAAAATATAGAGGAACTTCAAATGGCAAATAACTTAGTTGGCTGGGATCCGGACAATGAATCAAAATGGAAGAATGGACAGGAAGCAATAGCTAAAAGAAATTTGTGGATTTCAATTCCAAGCCTATTGTGTGGTTTTGCAATATGGGTTATGTGGAGCATTATTACTGTTCAGATGCTTAATACTGGCTATGGAGGGTTTGATCAATCTCAACTATTTACATTGACAGCAATAGCCGGCCTATCAGGCGCCACCTTAAGAATTCCTTCAACCTTTTTTATCCGTTTAGCGGGTGGCAAAAACAGCATATTCATTACGACACTGCTCCTTATATTACCAGCAGCTGGGGTTGGGATAGCTTTATCTAATCCACATACACCCTTTTGGCATTTTCAAATTCTGGCACTGCTCTCAGGAATTGGTGGGGGTAATTTTGCCTCGTCTATGTCAAATATTTCATTTTTCTTTCCGAACAAAATACAAGGTTATGGCCTGGGTATGAATGCAGGGCTTGGAAACTTTGGGGTTACCGCAACGCAAATTCTAATTCCTCTGGCAATGACATTTGCGATAGCATCTTTTGAGCCACAAACACTTCAGATAGCTTCAGGTACTCTAATTGGAAAAATTCCTGTTGGTACTGAAACATACCTACAAAACTCTGGTTATATCTGGCTAATTATTTTAATTCCTGTTGTTGTAGCCTCTTGGGTCGGTATGAATAATATTGTTGATGATCATGTGTCGCCTAATATAGGCTCACTTTTTAGTGCTACTACTAAGATCATTATGATGTTAATTATTGGCCTTATTACTGCCTCATTCGGATTATGGTTACTTCTACCAAAGCTAGCGAATGGTTCTGGATGGCTGATAAACAAATGGATAGTTTTACCAATTGTTATAGGACTCACAGTTGGATGCCTGAAATTGTTACCTCTTGGCTCAGACTATAAAAACAATATTTCACGCCAATACAAAATTTTCCAAAATAAGCATACCTGGGCTATGACAATTATTTATACGATGACTTTTGGTTCCTTCATAGGCTATTCCGCCGCACTAGCATTATCAATAAAAGTTATTTTTGGTTTTCAACATATCTTAATTGATGGTGTTATGACCCATGATGTGGTTAATCCAAATGCACCATCAGCACTCTCTTATGCTTGGATGGGCGCCTTTGTTGGAGCACTAATAAGGCCTATTGGAGGAACTATAGCCGACAAGATAGGTGGTGCAAAAGTGACTCAAATCATCTCAGCGATTATGGTGGCTTCCGCACTAGGGGTTGCATATTTTATGAAGCAAGCTTATGTCTCAGCAAATCCAGAAATATATTTTTTTCCATTCTTAGCACTTTTTGTGATCCTATTTGCAGCAACTGGAGTTGGAAATGGCTCAACATTTAGAACAATTTCTCAGGTCTTCAATAAGGAGCAAAGAGGTCCAGTATTAGGTTGGACCTCAGCAGTAGCTGCTTACGGTGCTTTTATCATACCAAAAGTTTTTGGTGAACAGATAACAGCTACGACCCCAGAAAATGCCCTTTACGGCTTCGCAATATTCTATGTAATTTGTATGCTAATCAATTGGTGGTTTTACCTTCGAGACAATTCAGAATTTAAAAACCCATAATCAATCCTTAACCATAACGGAGACATAAATGAGCCATTTCTTAGATCGACTTAGATACTTTAATCGTATTGAATCAACCTACTCAAAAGGACACGGCATAGTAACAAAAGAAGACAGGGCTTGGGAAGATGTTTACAGAAACCGGTGGCGTCATGATAAGGTTGTAAGATCAACTCATGGCGTGAATTGTACTGGTGGATGCTCATGGCAAATATTTGTTAAAAACGGTCTTGTCTCCTATGAAATGCAGCAAACTGATTATCCTAGAACGCGAGATGATTTGCCTAATCATGAGCCAAGAGGATGTCAAAGAGGAGCCTCATTTTCATGGTACTTGTACAGCCCACACCGAATAAAGTACCCACTCGTAAGAAGTCGCCTTCTTGAGCTCTACCGAGAAGAGAAAAGTAAAGGCAAAAGCCCTGTTCAGGCTTGGGAAGCAATCCAGAGTGACAAAAATAAGCGTGATCAATATGTGAGTGTGAGAGGACTTGGTGGGTTTGTTCGCTCAACTTGGGAAGAGTCTGAAGAGATGATCGCTGCGGCGAATATTTATACAATTAAAAAATGGGGGCCTGATCGAATCTACGGTTTTAGTCCAATTCCAGCTATGTCTATGGTTTCATATGCTGCTGGATCCAGATATCTCTCACTAATTGGTGCAGGGGTTGGTTCCTTTTATGACTGGTACTGTGATCTTCCTCCAGCATCACCTCAAGTATGGGGTGAGCAAACCGACGTGCCCGAGTCAGCAGACTGGTACAACTCAAAGTACATTATTGTTTGCGGTGCAAACCTACCTATGACAAGAACTCCTGATGCTCACTTTGCTGTTGAAGCACGTTACAATGGGACTAAGGTCGTATCCATGGCGCCAGATTATGCAGAATATGTAAAGTTCGCTGATTTGTGGATGCCAGTCAAACAAGGCACTGATGCTGCAGCATTTATGGCCATGGGTCATGTCGCTCTAAAGGAGTTCCACATTGACAATCAAGACCCATACTTCTTGGAATATACTCGAAGTTTTACAGATTTTCCAATGCAAGTTATTTTAGAAGAAGTTGACGGAAAAATTGTAACAGGACGATTTTTAAGGGCATCTGATTTTAATAATAACCTGGGTGAGGAAAATAAACCCGAATGGAAAACTATTGTATACGACTCTCTCACTCAGTCATTTGTTGCACCTAACGGATCGGTAGGATTTCGTTGGGGAGAGGAAGGAAAATGGAACATTTTAGAGAAGTCAGCAGGACAAGACATCGAAGCAGAACTTAGCTGTATTGACTCGTATGATTGTCTTGTTGAAGTGACATTCCCTCACTTTAATCCGAGTGAAGGAGACGCACTGGTTCGAAAAATTCCTACGCGCAAGCTTCGAATTAGTTCAGACAAAGAAGTGCTCATTACATCTGTATTTGATCTTCAAGTTGCTCAGTATGGTATAGACAGAGGGTTAGGAGATAATTTAGCAACCTCGTATGATGATGAAACTGTTCCGTACACACCTGCTTGGGCTTCAAAAATTACTGGAGTCCCTACAAAAGATATAACAACAACAGGCAGAGAGTTTGCTGAAAATGCCGCCAAAACCAGAGGCAAGTCAATGGTCATCCTTGGGGCTGCAATCACACACTGGTACCATTCGGATATGCACTATCGTGGAATAATGAACCTACTTCATATTTGTGGTTGTGTTGGACAATCAGGTGGGGGCTGGGCTCACTATGTAGGCCAAGAAAAACTTCGCCCTCAGGCAGGATGGGCGCCCATTGCATTTGGTTTAGACTGGAACCGTCCCCCACGCCATATGGCCTCAACTACATACTGGTACTTTCATACCGATCAGTGGCGCTATGAGCGCGTTGATGCAGACGACTTATTGGCCTCAACTGCTAAGGCTAAATACAAGGGCTATCAGCTCGCGGATTACAATGTTGCTGCACAGCGGATGGGATGGACTCCATCGGTACCTCACTTCAATAAAAACCCTTTGAAGCTTGCCAAGGAGGCAGAGGATGCAGGGGCATTAGACGAAGAAGCAATATCAAAATATGTCTCAGAAAAACTCCAGAACGGAGATCTTAACTTTGCTTATGAAGATATCGATGCAGAAGAAAATTTTCCTAGAAACTTATTTGTATGGCGCTCTAACTTAATTGGAAGTTCATCAAAAGGCCATGAGTATTTTCTTAAGCACTTGTTGGGCACTCAAAATGGTGTTCTTAGTGACGGTGTCGAGGGTGAGTCATGCAAGGAAGTTAAATGGCACAAAGATGCGCCTACCGGTAAGTTGGATCTTATGGTTGATATTAATTTTCGATTAAATTCGACTGGTGCTAATTCTGATATTGTCTTACCAACTGCGACATGGTACGAGAAAGCTGATCTAAATACTACGGATATGCATCCATTTATTCATCCACTTGGAAAAGCAGTTGACCCCGCATGGGAATCTCGATCCGACTGGAATATCTTTAAAGGCATTGCCAAGAAATTTTCAGAGTTGTCAACAAACGAGCTAGGTGTTCAAAATGATGTTGTGTCAGTCCCAATGCAGCATGACACAGCTATGGCCTTGGCACAACCATTTGGAGAGGTTAAGGACTGGAAAAAAGGTGAGTGTAAACTCATCCCTGGAAAAACTGCTCCAATATTCAAAGTTGTTGAGAGAGACTTTCCCAATACATATGCTAAGTTTATAGCACTAGGTCCGCTTATGAAAAAGCTTGGTAACAACATTAAGGGGATTGACTGGAATACTGAAAAAGAAGTTGATGAAATTGCATCCTATAATGGTGTTATTAAGGAGGAAGGAATCTCTAAAGGGTTGCCCTCACTATCTGAGGATATTCATGTCTGTGATGCTATCATGAGGATGGCGCCAGAAACTAATGGAGAGGTTGCACATAAGTCGTGGAGTAGTCAATCTGTCAAAACAGGAATCGACCACTCTCATTTGTACAAGGGGCGACATGAGGACAAGATTACCTACAGAGATATTGTTGCTCAGCCTCGAAAAATAATTACAGCTCCAACATGGTCAGGCATTGAGTCCGAAGAGGTAAGTTATAATGCTTGCTACACCAACCTGCATGAGAAAATCCCCCTTAGAACTCTAACAGGCCGCGCACAGTTTTATCAGGACCATGAATGGATGTTAGATTTTGGAGAGGGGTTTTGCGCTTACAAACCGCCTATTGATCTTAGGGCAATTGATTCGGTCCCAGATAGCGTTAAAAACAAACCTCACCTGGTTCTTAACTGGATTACACCGCACTCCAAATGGGGCATTCATTCAACTTACCAAGATAACTTAAGAATGCTAACGCTGTTTAGAGGTGGCCCTTATTTTTGGATATCAGAGGAAGATGCAAGCTCAATTGGATTAGTTGATAACGACTGGGTAGAGGCAGTCAACGCAAATGGAGCAACTGTTGCCAGAGTGGTTGTTTCACAGCGCGTTCCTAATGGAATGGCAATGATGTATCACGCACAAGAAAAAAATATCAATGTGCCGGGCTCACCGACAACAGGAAAACGGGGTGGAATATTAAATTCTGTTACCAAAACAGTGCCGAAACCGACTCATATGATTGGTGGCTATGCACAACTATCCTATGCGTTTAATTATTATGGCCCGATAGGCTCAAACCGTGATGAGCGTGTTGTGGTTCATAAAATAAACCAAGATGTTGACTGGCTTGAGAGGCCACTTAGCCCTGAAAAAGAGGCTCAAAAAAACCCGCAGGGTATTAATAACTAAACAAGGAGAACACAATGAAAGTTCGAGCACAAATTTCAATGGTTCTGAATTTAGACAAATGTATCGGTTGTCACACCTGTTCAGTGACATGTAAGAATATTTGGACCAGTCGTAAGGGGGTTGAGTATGCCTGGTTCAACAATGTTGAGTCAAAACCAGGCATTGGATTTCCTAAGAACTGGGAGGACCAAGAGAAATGGAAAGGTGGGTGGAAAATTAATAAGAAAAATAAACTAGAGCTTAAAGCGGGAGGAAGAGCAAACAAACTTATCAACCTTTTTGCTAATCCAGATATGCCTCAAATTGATGACTACTATGAGCCTTTTGACTACAAATACAACAAACTACAATCCTCGCCTCTAGTTGAGGCAACACCAACTGCTAGACCAGTCTCTCAGATTACTGGCAAAGATATGGAGAAAATTGAATGGGGGCCCAACTGGGAGGATGACTTGGCAGGTGAATTCAAAAACCGTTCTAAAGATGTTAACTTCACAAATATTGACAAACAGATGTACAAAGACTTTGAAAACACATTTCACATGTACCTTCCTCGCCTATGTAATCACTGTCTTAATCCGGCTTGTGTTGCCTCATGCCCATCCGGCTCTATATACAAACGTGAAGAAGATGGCATTGTTTTAGTTGATCAAGACAAGTGTCGTGGCTGGAGAATGTGTGTGTCAGGCTGTCCTTATAAAAAAATATACTACAACTGGGAATCTGGAAAATCTGAAAAGTGTATAGGCTGCTATCCTAGAATTGAATCAGGAATGCCAATGGCCTGTGCAGAGTCTTGTGTTGGTAGGATTAGGTATGTAGGAGTTATGCTTTATGATGCTGACAAAATTAGTGAGGCTGCTGTATCAAAAAATAAGCAAGATCTTTATGAGGAGCAGCTAAGTGTTTTCCTAGATCCTAATGACCCAGACGTCATTAAACAGGCTCTAAATGATAACGTTCCACAGTCATGGATTGACGCAGCTCAAAAATCGCCCGTTTATAAGATGACAAAAGAATGGAAAATTGCATTTCCTATCCACCCTGAATACCGAACACTGCCGATGATGTGGTATGTACCTCCTCTATCTCCAGTACAAAGTCAGATTGACAAAGGAAATCTGAAAACAGAGAAGAATGGCGTTATACCTTCAGCAAATTCCTTGCGCCTGCCAGCTCAATACCTTGCCAATATGTTTACAGCTGGAGATGAAAAGCCCATCCTGAGTTCAATAAGTAAACTTCTGGCTATGCGAGCCCATCAAAGAAATAAAACAGTGCACGACATCAAGGTTTTGTCCGTGCTAAGTGATGCTGGGCTGAGCTCTGAGGAGGCTGAAGAAATGTACCGCTATCTTGGAATAGCAAATTATGAGGATCGCTTTGTTATTCCTACATCGCATGAAGAAATCAGAAACGAAGACCCTTATGGATTTCAAGGTGTAAACGGGTTTACAGGAGGAAACTCAAGCTCTTATGGCTCAAAGGGCGGAAAAGGTTTTAGCCTTTTCCCATCACCCCGAAGAAGTTCGGTTATTCCAGTAGAGACAATGTCAAACAATAAGAGCAAATGAGGCCATTATGAGACTATATAAAATTATATCAAATCTACTTGATTATCCTGATCGAGAGATTATTGAGAATCTCGATGAGTTAATTCAAATCATTGATAATTCCTTCGAAATCAATCGTTCAGAAAAAGAATCCTTGTTAACGTTTATTAACTGGATGAGTGGTCAAAGTGTCATTGAAATTCAACAGGAATATGTCAAGACATTTGACATGACGCCGGAGCATAGTCTTCATTTAACACATCATATTTTTGGTGATGACAAGGAAAGAGGTCCAGCTCTTATTGACTTACAAGAGCACTTTAAAAAAGAGGGTTTTGAGATGAAGCCAGGAGAAATACCTGACTACTTACCGCTCCTATTAGAATACGTAGCAACACTTGATGAGCATGATGCTGGGGCTTTTTTGGCTGATGCAAATAAGATTATAAAAATCCTCTCAAAAAACTTATCTAAAGCAAATAGTCCATTTGCAGAACTAACAAAAATTCTTGAAAACAGGGCACGTACTGCCGAGACTACTTAAAGGAGCCTTCTATGAGCACATCATTACATAATTTTGCATTTGGGGTTTATCCATATATTGCTGGAACCATTTTTTTATTAGGGAGCTGGGTCAGATTTGACAGGGAGCAGTACACCTGGAAAACAGATTCATCACAACTTCTAGAAAATAAAATGTTAAAAATTGGGAGTAATATTTTTCATATTGGAATTATTGGTATCTTTTTTGGTCACGCCTTGGGGATGCTTCTACCTCACAGCTGGTGGCAACTCATTACAACTGATATCCAGCACCAATATATAGCAATATATTCTGGCGGAATTCTTGGCATTATGGCACTAATTGGAGGGTTGTTGCTTTTTTATAGACGCGTGTCAAATGAACGTGTGAAGGCGATCAGCCGCTTAAGAGACACCTCTATCATTTTATTGATAGTCGTTACAGCTGGCCTTGGTTTAAATACTATTTTTGACTCTTACCATCATGCATCCCAAAAAGATGTGTCTGAGATGTTACTTCTATCAGAATACTTAAAGAGTGTTGCGACCTTGAGGGCTAACGCTTCTCTGATTGAAAATGTTGGGATAGCTTACAAAGTCCACATGCTGGTAGGTATGACTATTTTCTTAATATTTCCATTTACAAGGCTTGTACATGTTTGGAGTGTTCCTGTGACATATTTAAAACGCCCTTATCAGATCGTTCGATCTAAAATTTCAGGCAGATAGTCTTAAGACTTGACGTGCTAATTAATTTAAAGTTACTTCTATTTGGAGGTTTAATTACCTCATATTTATTCTGTATATCTATCTTAGAACAAGAGAAATACCTTGACCAAAGTTTTTTGATACTATATAGTTGTAGTAAAACCAACAAACATTTTTGTTAGTTGGTTTTTTTTGTTTAGCAATTCTATAACCTAGCCAGACTAGGTATTAAATTAAGGAGAAATATATGAAAAAATCACTACTTGCCGCTGGGCTTGGTCTCAGTATGGCATTAAGTGGAGTAGCACAAGCCAAAACAATGGTTTTTTGTTCTGAAGGAAGTCCTGAAGGCTTTACACCTTCGCTTTACTCAGCCGGGACAACGTTTGACGCTTCTTCACAAACTATTTTCAATCGCCTTGTCCAGTTTGAGACAGGCACAACAAAAGTAATCCCTGGTTTAGCTGAATCTTGGTCTGCATCTGATGATGGACTAGAGTACACGTTTAACTTACGTAAAGGTGTCAAGTTCCATTCAACACCTTACTTTACTCCAACTCGTGACTTTAACGCAGATGACATCATGTTTAGCTTCAACAGACAGTGGGATAAAGATCATCCTTATTATGCTGTAGGTGGAGAGCACTTGTATTTTGGATGGATGGGTATGGATGGATTAATTGGGTCCATTGATAAAATTGATGACCATACAGTTAAGTTCACTTTGACTAAGCCTGAATCACCTTTTGTTTCAAATTTAGCTATGGACTTTGCTTCAATATTATCAGCTGAGTATGCAGACAATTTGACTGCCTCTGGGAATCAAGCTGATATTGACTTCAAACCAGTTGGTACGGGCCCATTTGTCTTTAAGTCTTACAAGAAGGATTCAATGATTCGTTATGAAGCCTTTGATGACTATTGGGACGGTAGATCTAACATTGATAAGCTAGTTTTTGCTATCACTACTGACTCTAGTGTTCGTTATCAAAAACTTAAGGCAGGAGAATGTCACGTGATGCCTTATCCTAACCCTGCTGATGTTGCAGAGATGCAGGCAGATCCAGAAATCAATGTCCTAGAACAAGAAGGCTTAAATGTTGGTTACTTAGCATTTAACACTGAGAAGGCGCCATTTGACCAAAAGATGGTTCGTCAAGCTCTAAGCATGGCTATCAACAAGCAAGCAATCTTGGATATCGTTTTTGAGGGTGCGGGCTCTGTTGCAAAAAACCCAATTCCACCAACCATGTGGTCTTATAACCATGCGGTTAGAGATTACGCTTATGATCCAGCTGGTGCAAAATCAATGCTAGACGCCGCTGGTGTAAGTGGACTCAAGACAAATATCTGGGCGATGCCAGTTCAGCGTCCTTATAACCCTAACGCCCGTCGTATGGCTGAACTAATTCAGGCTGACTGGGCTGCTGTAGGTGTTGACGCTGAAATTGTTACATTTGAGTGGGGTGAGTACCTCAAGCGCTCAAATGCTGGCGAACACGACACAGTGTTATTGGGTTGGACTGGAGACAATGGTGATCCAGACAACTTCATGGGTGTTTTATTAGGTTGTGCCGCTGCCAAATCTGGTGGTAACCGTGCACGCTGGTGCCATGAGGAATTTGATTCTCTCCTAAATGAAGCAAGACAGTTAACTGATCAAGCTGAAAGAACTGTTTTATATGAAGCAGCACAGGAGATCTTCAAAGAGGAAGCACCATGGGTAACTATTGCGCACTCAGTTGCATTTAAACCTGTTCGCGCTGAAGTGACAGGATTTAAAGTTCACCCACTTGGAAGCCACATCTTTTATGATGGTGTCGACCTAAAATAAATAACATTTTGACGCGGATATCTAATATCCGCGTCAATTTATATTTAAGTTGTTAGACCTAATAGCTACGTGTTTTTTTAGTAGCTATTTAGCCTACCAATTTAAGCCACACACAAAGTAACTATGCTTCGCTTTTTAATTAACCGTCTAATGTTGCTGGTGCCAGTATTCTTTGGCGTCACGCTGGTTGCCTTTGGCTTTATCAGGGTTCTTCCTGGAGACCCAGTTGAGGTTCTTGCTGGTGAAAGAGGACTGAGTACAGAAAGACACGCTGAACTTCTCGCACAACTTGGCTTTGATAAGCCGATATGGCAACAGTATCTAAACTATTTGACTGACATACTTCATGGAGATTTGGGCACCTCTTTAATCACGAATAGGCCTGTCGTTGAGGAGTTTTTTGAGCTATTTCCTGCTACTGCTGAGCTTGGAGTCTGTGCAATCTTATTTGCCCTCATTATTGGTGTTCCTGCGGGGATAATTGCAGCCATAAAAAGAGGCTCTTGGGTAGACCAAGGAATAATGAGCATCTCCTTGACGGGTTACTCTATGCCAATATTTTGGTGGGGCCTGCTCCTTATAATCCTTTTTTCAAATACATTGCATCTTACGCCTGTGTCTGGCAGACTCTCTTTTTTATTTGATGTGCCTCCAGTGACAGGGTTTATGCTTATTGACACTCTTCTCAGTGACGAAGAAGGCTCTTTTTTAAATGCTCTTCATCATCTAGTCTTACCATCTATTGTCTTGGGAACAATACCCCTCGCTGTTATTGCTCGCCAAACACGTTCAGCCATGCTCGAAGTATTAAGCGAGGATTATGTTCGCACTGCTCGAGCAAAAGGCTTATCAACCTTTAGAATAATTGGAGTTCATGCGCTCAGAAACGCAATGATTACTGTAGTCACAGTTATAGGGCTTCAGGTAGCTGTGTTGCTTGCTGGAGCAATTCTTACAGAGACTATTTTTGGATGGCCAGGGATCGGGAAGTGGATTATATTTTCAGTCTTTAGTAGAGACTACTTTGCAGTCCAAGGTGGGCTCTTGTTAATTGCGACAAGCATTATGATTGTTAATTTAATTGTCGATCTTTTATATGGCCTAATAAACCCTAGAATCCTTCATCAGAAGTCTAAATCATGAATACCGAGACTACGCCAGCGACCTCAATAAGAAGCCAACAATGGAAAGAGTTTTGGTTCTATTTCAGCGTAAGCAAAACTGCTGTGGCAGGATTGATATTTTTAATTTTAGTAATATTAATGGCCATATTTGCAGATGTCATTAGCCCTCATGGCCCTGCTGAACAATTCAGAGAGTATGCAAAACTTCCACCCTCATGGATGGAAGGAGGGCAAGCGCAGTTCTTCCTTGGAACTGATTATGCGGGTCGGGACATGTGGTCAAGAATTATCCATGGGTCGCGAATGTCCTTGCTTGCTGGCTGTGTAGTAGTCGTTTTGTCTCTATCAATTGGGGTCCTATTAGGCCTTATAGCAGGCTATCGTGGAGGCTGGATTGAGACTTTTATAATGCGGGTGATGGATACAATTATGGCTGTGCCAGGGCTCCTATTAGCGTTAGTACTCGTAGCCGTATTAGGGCCAGGACTGTTAAATGCAATGATTGCTATTGCAATTACATATACGCCCTCTTTTGTGAGGCTAACAAGAGCATCAACGTTAACCGAATTAAATCGTGATTATGTCACAGCAAGTAGAGTAGCAGGAGCGAGCCCAACACGACTAATGTTTGTAAGCATTCTTCCAAATTGCATGGCGCCCATCATTGTTCAGGGGACACTCAGCTTTTCTACAGCCATTCTTGATACTGCTGCGCTCGGTTTTTTAGGCATGGGTGCTCAAGCGCCAATCCCTGAGTGGGGGACTTTAATTGCTGAGAATAGAGATCTAATTTTGAACGCACCATGGACCGTCACCTTTCCTGGGGTTGCTATTTTGTTGGCAGTTCTTGCAATAAACCTAGTGGGCGATGGCTTGCGAGATGCCCTTGATCCAAAACTTAAAAGGTCTTAATAATGGCTCTATTAGAAATTAAAAATTTAACTGTTGATTTTGCCACTGCAACTGGCTCGCTGAGGGCAGTTGATGGAATCAATCTAACAATAGACGAAGGTGAAATTGTAGCAGTTGTTGGAGAGTCTGGATCTGGAAAATCCGTTGGAATGCTTGCAATGATGGGACTTCTTCCATGGACGTCTACTGTAACCGCTGACCATATGATTTTTGATGGGCAGGATTTGCTTAACATGTCGGATAAAGAACGCAGGAAAATTATTGGCAAAGATATAAGTATGATTTTTCAAGAGCCCATGACAAGCCTTAACCCCTGCTTCACTGTTGGCTATCAAATCACTGAGGTTCTAGCTCAGCATTTTGGCGGAAAAAGAAGAAGTTATAACAACAAAGCAATAGAACTGCTAAATCAGGTAGGTATTCCAGCTGCTCAGAGCCGACTGAATTCATACCCTCATCAACTTTCTGGTGGAATGTGTCAGAGAGTCATGATTGCCATGATGATTGCCTGCCAGCCAAAACTCCTTATTGCTGACGAACCTACAACAGCTTTAGATGTAACTATCCAAGCTCAAATACTTGAGTTATTAATAGAGCTTCAGAAGAGCCAAGGAATGGCGTTAGTGTTAATCACACATGATATGGCCGTTGTAGCCGAAACAGCGGAGCGTGTTGTGGTGCTTTACGCGGGTCAGCAGGTTGAACAGCGAACAGTAAAACAGTTATTTAAAGAACCAAAACATCCATACTCTGAGGCACTTCTAAACGCTCTTCCTGAAAGGGCAAATGATAAACTTTTAAATGCAATACCAGGCGTCGTTCCAGGCCAGATGGATAGACCCCAGGGCTGCCTATTTAGTCCAAGATGTGAGTATGCGACAAGCATTTGTAAAGAAAAAAGTCCAAACCTAAATGACGGAATATTGTGTCACTTTCCTCTTGGAGAGGAGTCTCTTAAAGTGGAGTCTCAATAATGTCTGAACCTATAATTAAAGCTCGCAATCTTCATAAGTACTATGAAATAAAAGATGGATTACTTCACGCACCTCAAGATTTAAAGGCACTCTCTGGTGTTAGCTTTGATTTATTTGAGGGTCAAACCCTAGCTGTGGTTGGTGAGTCTGGCTGTGGTAAATCTACATTGGCTCGCCTTCTTACATCGATTGAGAGTCCAACCTCTGGATATTTAAGTGTTGACGGAATAGATATGGCAGACTCACAAGACAAACTAATGTCTAAAAAGCTTAGACAAACAGTTCAAATGGTCTTCCAAGATCCATTTGGATCACTCAATCCTAGGCAAAAAGTGGGTGATATTATTCAGGAGCCGCTCCTAATAAATACTGAGTTAAGTGCTACTGAAAGGAGAGAGAAGGCATTAGATATTATGAGATTGGTGGGCCTCAAGGAAGAGCATTTTCATCGTTACCCTCATATGTTCTCAGGCGGACAAAGGCAAAGAATCGCAATAGCAAGAGCCCTCATATTAAAACCAAAGGTTGTTGTTCTTGATGAACCTGTATCAGCGCTCGATGTATCTATTCAAGCACAGGTCATCAATCTTCTAATAGAGCTTCAAAAGGAACTTGGACTTGCTTATGTTTTTATCTCTCATGATCTAAGCGTTGTGCGTCATATTGCTGATGATATCTTAGTCATGTACTTAGGCAAGCCTGTTGAACAAGGGCCTAGTAAGGTCATCTTTAAAACTCCTAAGCATCCCTACACTCAGGCTCTTTTATCGGCAACACCTAGCACCAATGTAGACAAAAACAAAAAACGCATAAAGCTTACTGGTGAGTTGCCTTCGCCAATAGAACCTCCAAGTGGATGCACTTTTAACCCGCGATGTCAACATGCTCAAAAGAGCTGCAAAACATCTGAGCCGGTTATGGAAACTTATGGCAAATCACAAGCCGCCTGTCTTGCGCTTGACGAGGGTCGAATATAATAATAAGCGATAATAGGAAAAACCTTATGTCAAATAAATTATTAAAACTTAAAAAATTAATGAAGGAAAACAAGGTTGATCTATTAGCCCTGGGTCCTGGAACTCATATGAGATGGCTTTTAGGATTTAACCCTTATCCTGATGAAAGGCCTTGCATGCTTTTGTTGGGATTAGAAAAGGATGCGTTTCTAATGCCATCGGTTAATGCAGAAGATGCTATGAAGCGTTCAGATATTAAAATGTTTAGCTGGAATGATGAAAGCGGTCCTAGTAAAGCGCTGGTTGAAGCTCTTATTTTTACCGGTTCATCAAATGCAAAACATATCGCTATAGACGAAGCAATGCGCTCTCACTTCGCTTTAATACTTATTGAAGCATTACCAAAACCAACCTATGAGTTTACTAACTCTACGATTGGCGCTCTCAGGATGCGCAAAGATGCTGATGAATTTGTTAACCTTAAAGAGAATGCATTGATTGATGATCGCGCAATGCAAGCTGGCTTTGCAGCAATTAAAGAAGGTGTAACTGAACTCGAAATAGGTGAGGCAATTAACACACACTTTATTTCTGAAGGCGCAAAACCTCAGTTTTGTATTGTAGGGTCTGGCCCAAATGGCGCTTTTCCACATCATCATACTGGAACTCGAAAAGTAAAATACGGCGATGTAGTATTGATTGATATTGGGGGTAGAAAAGGCACTTTTCCAAGTGACATGACTCGCATGTCTGTTCTGGGTGAGCCTCCAGAGGGCTATCTTGAAATTCATGCCATTGTAGAGCGCGCAGTTCAAGCTGCTTTAGCAGCAGCAAAGCCAGGAGTTTTGGCTAAAGAGGTAGATGCTGCAGCAAGAGGCGTTATTTCTGAGGCAGGCTATGGTGACTACTTTGTTCATCGAACGGGTCACGGTCTTGGCATTGATATTCATGAGCCTCCTTATATTACTGCGACTTCTGAGGTCGTACTAGATGAGGGAATGGTTTTTTCAATTGAACCAGGAATTTACCTTCAAGGAAAGTTTGGAGTTAGACTAGAGGAGATTGTAATCTTAAGGTCTGACGGGGCAGAAATTTTGTCAGAATTGTCTCGTGATACTAACTTTATAAGCTAACAATCTGAAACCTCCTAAAAATAAATTCTAGCATTGTCAGCGTTGCCTTCTATCACTTCAAATATAAAAGTTTCAGACTGGCAATCCATCATATGGCTAAGAGCCTAAATTAACAGTATGCTATATACGATGCGCCGCTGAAAATGCAATTGCTTAGGCTTAATAAAATGAGTTGCTGCTAGTTAAACATAAGCCGTTAGGAGCGTTATTTGCATTATTTTCACAAAAAACCTTGACATTGAGTTGTAAACACTATATTATTGTGCACTGCAACAAATGGTGCACTGCAACATAAGTTGTTTTTTATATAACTATGAGGAAAATACTATGACAAATGATACAATAAAATTATTTAAAGATATAGCTGAGAAAAGCGTTGCTTCATTCAAAAACGTGGGCGAATTAAACTTGCGCACATTTGAAGCTCTTGCTGCAAAGCAAGTTGAGATAGTACAAAATGCTGCTGATGCTGGTGTAAAACAATCAGCCATTTTTACTGACTCTAAGGATGTCAACGATTTACTATCAGCTCAGTCTGATCTAGCTAACTCTTACACTGAAACACTTACTAAAAGTGTTACTGAGATTTCTGATATTCTTAAGGGAGCTCAAGATGAGTTAACTGGTCTCGCAGAAGAAGCTTTTGAAGATGCAAAAGTAAATGCTGAGAAGGTTGCTGCTGAAGTTAAAGCAAATGCTGAGAAAGTAGTTGCTGATGCTAAATAAAGATTGTTATTAGGAGGCGCCTATTTAGGCGCCTTTTTTTACTTATTTTTCAGGCTTACTAAAAAATTGCTTTTGTGCCTGTTGCCATAGATCAAACTGTTTTTTACCCATATCCATCCATGCTTCAGCCGGATTTTCAATTTTTGGCTTAGTTAAATGCTCTCTTAATATATCTTGCTGTTGAGTAAAGAACTCCATACTTTGCTCTAAATAGCTCTTAAAACTGTCTTGCGAACTCTCGCCATAATTACGAATAAAGTTGATCAGTAGTTCACTACTAAACATTGGCTCTCCTTCACCAGACTCATAATCCATGATTATTTGAAGTAAGATATTTCTCGTAATATCTTCATTAGTTTTTTTCTCAAGAACTTTAAATGGAGATCCATCAATAACCAGTTTTCTCACTTCGTCAAGGGTGATGTAGCAACTAGCGCTAGTATCATATAGGCGTCGATTAGGATATTTTTTGATTAAGCGCTCTTGGGACATATTAATAAAATAAGAAAAATGAAGTCTTTAAGATTTTATCACTAATCCTCAATCGTTTGTTTTAAACGATATAGAGTAATTGCTAGTGCATATGCTGTCCACCATTCGCCGCTAGATTAGCTCCAGTAATTAGCGCAGCATCATCTGAACATAAAAAAGCAACAAGAGCAGCAATCTCCTCAGGTTTACCGAGCCTTCCAATTGGAATTTGTGCAATTATTTGATTGCGAATTTCCTCTGCAACTGCCATAACCATCTCAGTTGCAATATAGCCTGGAGAGACTGTATTAACAGTTACACCCTTACGAGCAACTTCTTGAGCTAGCGCCATTGTAAATCCATGAATCCCTGCTTTAGCGGCACTGTAGTTAGTTTGACCAAACTGGCCTTTTTGACCGTTGATTGAAGATATATTAACAACACGTCCATAACCTTTTTCGGTCATTCCGTTGACAAACTGATGGCTAACATTAAAAACACTGTTAAGGTTTGTAGTTATAACCTGCGTCCATTTGTCAGCATCCATCTTTCTGAAAGAACCGTCACGAGTAATTCCGGCATTATTGACGACTATATCAACAGCGCCAAAGTCCTTCTCTATCTGTTCCTTCATAGATTGACAGTCATCATAGCTACTAACATCACACGCGATGATTGTTGAATCAAAGTTTTGGCTGTCTTTCCATGTCTTGGCCTTTTCATGACTCAATGAAGTGGTAATAATTTGTGCACCATCATCTGCAAGACGCTGACAAATAGCTGTTCCTATTCCTCCAGTGCCTCCTGTTACCAAAGCGATTTTATTATCCAACTTGCCCATACATATTCTCCTGTCTATTTAATTTTATTTTTGATTGTATTTTGATGTTATTTAGAAACCCTTTCTACCGCCATTGCAACACCCATACCGCCACCAATACATAAAGTAGCGAGACCTTTGTCAGCTTTGTCGCGCTGCATTCCATGAAGCAACGTCACAAGCACTCTGGCGCCTGAAGCTCCAATTGGGTGGCCAAGTGCGATAGCACCGCCAGTTATATTAACTATAGAGCTGTCCAGACCGAGAGACTCATTGACTGACATAGCTTGCGCTGCAAACGCTTCGTTTGCTTCAACGCGATCAAGATCAGAGACTTTCCATCCAGCTTTTTCTAAACACTTAGTGGTTGCAGGAATAGGCCCTGTTCCCATAATAGCGGGATCGACTCCTGCACTCGAGAATCCAGCAATTCTTGCCATAGGCTTCAAGCCTAGTTCTTTTGCTTTATCAGCACTCATAACCATAACTGCTGCTGCGCCATCATTAATCCCTGAAGCGTTACCAGCACTAACAGTGCCCTCTTTTGCAAAAGCTGGACGTAATTTACCTAGTGACTCCGCTGTCGTTCCATGTCTTGGAAATTCATCAACATCAAAAACTATATCGTCTCCTCTGCGTTGGGGGATAGTAACCGGTGTAATTTCGTCACTAAAAAGATCAGATTTTTGAGCTGACTCTGCTTTCTGCTGTGATTTTGCAGCGAACTGGTCTTGTTCGTCACGCGAATAATTGTATCTTTCAGCTATATTTTCTGCAGTTTTTCCCATATGATAATTGTTAAACGCACACCATAGTCCGTCAACAACCATACTGTCAACAAGCTCCCAAGGTCCCATTTTTTTACCATCTCGTGAATTTGGTAGAACATGGCCTGAAAGGCTCATATTTTCTTGTCCTCCAGCTATAACAATGTCAGCATCTCCACATGTGATCGCTTGAAAAGCTAATTGAACCGCCTTTAATCCACTGCCGCATACCTTATTGATGGTCATTGCTGGTGTTGTTTCGGGTAGTCCTGCACCCAATGCAGATTGTCGGGCAGGGTTTTGACCGCTTCCAGCAGTCAGTACTTGTCCTAAAATTACTTCATCTACTTGCTCACCCTTGACGCCGGTATCTTTAAGTAAAGTACTGATTACCTCAGCACCTAGTTTAGGTGCTGGCACTGAAGACAACGAGCCCCCAAAAGTCCCCAAAGCAGTTCGAGTTGCTGCAACTATAACAATATCCTGATTCATTATTACTGTTCTCCTAATTGTTTAATAAGTTTTAATTCAAAAAAATAATTTAACGCAAGTTCAACCATGATCCAATTTCAGGGGGAATTGTTTTTTGCGCTTTTCCACTAACGTAGATTCCAATATGGCCGCCTGGAAACGAAATCTCATTGTAATCACTGCTACCAACACAGGCTTTCAGAGCGGTTGAAGCGGCAGGTGGAACAAGATGATCAAACTCCCCATAGATATTAAGAATCGGCATGGTAAGATTTGTAAGCTTGACAGTTTTATTTCCAATAACAACCTCGCCCTTGATCAGCTTGTTGTGTTGATAAAAGTCTTTGATGAATTGTCTAAAAGTTTCAGCGGCCTGGTCAGGACTGTCAAAAATCCACTGCTCCATACGCATGAAATTTTTTAGCGCATCAGGGTTATCCAATATATCAATCACACCAAGGTATTTTTTGCCCATTAATTCGTATGGCTTCATATTTAGAAATGTTCCATTAAGCAGGTCACCAGAAATATTTCCTTGAGTATCAACTAGAAGATCAATATCTATATTTTGGACCCAATGACTAAGCATGTTGTCTGGAGTATGGAAGTCGACAGGAGTGACCATGGTGACAAGATTACGAACCTTCTCAGGGTGCATAGAGCTATAACATAAGCTAAAAGTTCCGCCTTGACAAATACCAAGAAGGTTTATCTTTTCTTCATTGTGTCGTTCGCGCAGAATATCCACGCATCGATCTATATAGCCATTAATGTAGTCGTCCATAGTGAGGTATTGATCTGCATCATCAGCATAGCCCCAGTCAATTAAATACACGTCCTGACCGGTCTCCATCAAGCCTTTGATTGTTGAACGATTTTCTTGAATGTCTGTCATGTAAGGTCGATTTACTAGTGCGTAAACAATCAAGAGTGGCACCGAGTTTGTTGTCAAGCTAGAATCAGACTTGTAGTGATAAAGCTTAAGCTTGTCCTCCTCATAAATGGTTTCATGAGGGGTAACTCCTGAGCCTATCTCTCCGACGTCGGCAAGATTAGAAAAGCCCTCGGTGATTTTTTTATTAAAACTCGTGGCCTCGTTTAGCATCTCTTCAGGGTTTATTGTTATCATGACAAATTGTCCTATATTAAGTTTTTATTATTATCTTGCTATTGATTGATTAACTGGTTAGCTTGGGCTGCCCACTGGTCACGTAGAACCCTACCTTTACCATCAATCTTTTTATCCAGCACTTCGAGTTCTGCAGTTTTCATTTTTGCAATTTGCTCTAAAGTGTTTATGCCGTGTGTTTGAAGTTTTTCAACTAGCTTTGGTCCCACTCCTTTAATTATTGATAAATCTTTGTGGTCCTTAATTGTCGAGTGGGCTGTTGAAGTTGTAGCGTCTTTCTTATTAGTTTCGCTGGCGATTTGTTTTGAAAGTTTTTCAATTTCACTACTTAGCTTAATGTTTTCTCTGCGTTGTTCTTGTAAACGTTTATTGATAGTATTAATTTCAGATCGAGTGGGTAAATTTACTGCTTTATATAATTTTTCATTTAGAGTATTAGTCTCTTTGCGCAAAGCCATAAGACTATTAACAAAGTCACCATGGATTACCTGGTACTCATCAGTCATTGCAAACTCACCGTAAACCTCTTCATTTACTTCAACCCACAAATCATAAAATTCACGAACAGTAGAAACTTTTATTCCATTTTTAGTATCATCAATCAATCTCTGACGTAACGCTTCAATTGAGCGAATGCCCATTTGAGCAAATGCTAATTTGTAAATTTGGTCAGCTTCCTGAAACTCAATCATCAGCTGTGCAACAGTCTGTAATTGTTGCTGGTGCTCTCTCCATTGGCCAAGAGCAGGACTCTTAAGTAGTCTACTCAATTCAACTTTGCTTTTGTCCAAACCTGGTATCTCAGGGACGCCTCCCAGTCCAATACTATTAGCTAAACTGTCCCAAATCTCTAGAGCGCCTTTGTTAAGGCCCATCCATTCAGGTACTAATGAATCATTGTTGGAGAATAGAGTGCTTTTATTGGATGAAATTTGTTTAATCCAGCTTTCAAATCCACTTTGTATATTTTCAAGCCAGCCCTGGATGAGGTCGTCCTGGCTTTGTTTCTGTCCAAGACTAAAGCCTTGTTCAGCCATTTTATTGAAGTTTTTTCCTGTATCAACAACCCTTTGAAACATCTCAGATACAGGGTCTGAGGCTTGTGGAGAGACCAGTCTCCACCACTGATCAAGAGATTGAGACCAGTCAGGAGAAAAGGGATTTGTCCCCATCGTTGGGACATTTGCACCAGATTTTCCTGCTATGTTTGCCCAAGATTGCCAAAAATGTTGCTGAGTTTTTAGCCAATCACTATTCCAATCATCGTTAGCTGATATCATATTTTTTCCTGTTGTAAAGTTGTTGAATTTTTATAATTTGTATTTTACCTACTAAATTTGTGCAGTGCAACATTTTATTTGCATCCGAGTAATAAAGTGGCAAGCCTGAGCCGAAACTATATCAGCTCTGGCTCCATCTTTATTGATCCACAAGGGCACTCAGTAGCGCACATAGCACAGCCCTTGCAGTAGTCATATTTGAATTCGAAGCGCTTACCTGCACCTAATTTAATTACTGCATTGTCGGGACATACGCCGTAGCAATTGTCGCATTCAAAACAATTTCCACAAGACATACAACGTCGAGCCTCAAATGCCGCGTTTATCTCGTCAAGATCACCCACAACCTCTGCAAAACCAGATGTTCGCCTAACCACATCGAGCATTGGTCTTATGGTTCTAGGTGCATCACTGTAGTACCAAGTATTCATCATAGAATAATCCACCACTTCATGTTTTTTGGACTGCTTCTCAAACTTACCATTTAGCCACTGGCTAATACTTCGGGCTGCTTTTTTACCATGGCCAATAGCCACAGTTACATTACGCTCTGATGGAATCATATCACCCCCAGCAAAAACTCCATCAATTGCACTCATCAAATGTGTATCAACACCTAAGACTCCATCTTCAAGTTTTAGCTCTTCCAAATTATCAAGCAATGCTTCATCAACGTTTTGCCCAAGAGCCTGAACCACAACATTCGCCTCCATGGTGACAAACTGACCTGTAGGCTTGACACTGTTGCCATCAGAAATAAAGTTTTTTTCAAGTATTAGCTGGCCCTTTTTAATCTCACTAATGCTATGAAAGGGGACGATTTCAACCCCTTCGTCAAGCGCCTCATCTATTTCTTCATAGTGAGCAGGCATTTGTTCTTGACTCTTACGAACCACCACCTTTACACTTTTAGCACCCATACGTATAGCTGATCTTGCTACGTCAATTGCTGTGTTACCACCTCCATAAACTACAACATGGCCATGTAATCCTGTAGCTATATCGTCCTCTATACCGCGCAAAATAGCGATAGCGCTGAGTGAAGGAATAGATTCATCAGACTTTATATTAATCAGTTTGGCGTTTTGTGCGCCGATAGATAGAAAGACAGCATCAAAACCATACTTTTCTTTTGTGGCCAGAACATCTTCTATCTTAGTGTTGAGTTTAATTTTTACACCCATATCTTCTATACGGTAAATCTCTGCATTTAGTTTTTCGTTAGGCATACGATACTTAGGGATACCGTATCGAACCATTCCCCCAGATTTCGATGAAGATTCAAAGATAGTAACGTCATGTCCTAATAATCTCAGGTGATAAGCGCAAGAGAGACCAGCCATACCAGCACCAACAATCATTATTTTTTTGCCAGTAGTCTTTCCAGGCTTAACTTTCCATTGGTTGATTAAGGCTTGGTCGCCAAGAAAACGCTCTACGGAATTAATTCCAACGGCATCATCGAGGTGGACGCGATTACAGGCTGTTTCGCAACTGTGATAGCAGACACGTCCCATTACAGCAGGAAAGGGGTTGTGCTTCATAATTTCTTCCCATGCCTTCTTGTAGTCACCGCTCTCAGCGTGGTATAGCCATTCTTGTATATTTTCACCCGCTGGACAGGTTTCATTACAAGGTGGTAATCGGTCCACATAGACAGGACGCTCTGTACGCCATGAGCCAGTTTTGTTTAGCAGGCTGCTGCCAACATCAAGTGTAATTGCAAATGGCTTGGTATTTTTCATTGGTTTTACTCCTGCTCTTCTAGTAGGCTAAATTTACGAATATTGCGATCAGCAATTGCTTGCACTGCGCTCAATTGCTCAGGGCTTTTTACTACATGAGCAAAACGACGCTGAGGCTTCAAATATTCCTCAACCGGAACTTGTTTTCGAATTTTTGTGACTGACGTAATTTCACCATACTCCCCTTCAAATAGTGGCCAAACGCCAGACTCAACTGCAAGTCTTGCAAGATTAACTGTTTGCGCAGGAGCTGAACCCCAGCCTAGAGGGCATGGGACAAAAATTTGAAGATACCTGGCTCCACGGACAGACATCGCCTTTTTAACCTTGGCTTCCAAATCATGAAGTCTATCTATGCTCGCCGTTGCGACGTATGGTATTTCATGTGCCATAGCAATTAAAGGAACGTTTTTGCCTTTGTCAAACTCAGCGCCTGGTTCAGGGCCTACAGGCATTGTTGTTGCTGTTCGAGCGCCTCCCGGAGTTGCAGATGAGCGTTGAACACCAGTATTCATGTAACCTTGGTTGTCGTAACAAATATAAAGCACGTCATCGTTACGCTCGAACATGCCTGAAAGGCAGCCAAATCCTATATCTGTTGTGCCCCCGTCTCCGCCTTGCGCGATAACTCGAATATCTTCTCGTCCTTTAACTTTCATAGCAGCTGCTATTCCAGTTCCAATAGCGGGTGCATTGCCAAATAGTGAGTGTATCCAAGGCAATGTCCAAGAAGTTTCAGGGTATGGAGTAGTAAACACTTCAAGACATCCAGTAGCGTTTGCAGCTATTACTTTGTTATTTGTCTCTCTCAGTGCAGTATCGATTGCATAACGCGCTCCCAAAGCCTCTCCACATCCTTGGCATGCTCGATGGCCTGAGTCAAGAGAGTTTGAGCGATCAATTGTGGCCTGGACCGTTCGCTGCGCCGCGTCAAGAAGACGGTTGCCTACAGTCAATGTTCCGGTTTGATAAAATTTAACTTGTTGGTGTGACACTATTTTTCTCCCATTAAGTAGTTTTGGCTACATTTACAACGCCAACATCTCGAAGCACGTTTTCAGCGACTGAACCTGATTGAATTAACTCTTTTTCTCGCTTAAGTTCACGCTCAACTACGTCCTTTTTTAAGTCCAAAAAGGTTACAGTTTCAAGATTATCTTTGACCGCGTCTTTAAATAGTTTGTGCAAAGATTTACGAGTTATTGGTCGACCTCCAAGGCCTCCAATTACTTCATAGACTTCAATATTTGTTCCACTCAACGCCATACGTACATTATTTGCAACTATCCCTCCAATGCCTACAGCAAAGCACTTTTCAAATACAACAACTCTTTTGACATTTTTTAGTGCGGTGCGAATTTCCTCAAGTGGGAATGGACGAAAAGAGCGTATAGTCAAAGCTCCAATATTCTGATCTTGTTCATCAAGCGCTTCTTGTATTGTGCCAATAACCGAACCAAGAGTAACAATTACAGTGTCAGCATCTTCGACATTAAATGTAGAGATTAGACCTCCAGAGTCTCTGCCAAAGATTTTCTTAAATTCTTCATTAATTTTAGGAATTAACTTTAAGGCCTCTTTTTGCTTTTGGTGGGCCAGATATCTAACCTCAGTGAAAGCCTCTGGCCCAACCATAGCTCCAATGGATATTGGATTTTCAGGGTCAAGAATTTGACGAGGGGCAAATGAAGGCAAAAATTTGTCAACTTGTTTCTGCTCAGGCACATCAATACCTTCAATAGCATGGGTAAGAATGAAGCCATCCATACAAACCATTACTGGCAAGCTTAGCGCTTCAGCAATTTTAAATGCTTGAATGTGAATATCTACTGCTTGCTGGTTATCCTCAACAAATAACTGAATCCAGCCAGCGTCTCGCATTGACATAGAGTCAGATTGATCATTCCATATGTTAATTGGAGCACCGATTGAGCGATTACCTACTGTCATTACAATGGGCAAACCCAGTCCAGATGCGTTATACACAGCTTCTGCCATAAAGAGCATGCCCTGACTTGCTGTTGCAGTGTATGTTCTAGCGCCAGCAGCAGATGAGCCAATTCCAACGGAAAGGGCGGCAAATTCTGACTCAACATTTATGTATTCGCAGTTTTCCAGTTTGCCACTTTTTACCAAGGCGCCTAAGTCCTCCACAATATGAGTTTGCGGGGTAATGGGATAAGCACAAATAACCTCTGGACGACATAATGCTACTGCTTCAGATACTCCATGAGAGCCTTCAATTTGTTTTAGCATGTTATTTCCTCTTGATTGTTATGGGACAGCAATTCATATGCAGCTTTAGCAGCCTGAATATTTACATCGCCTATTTTTCCTGGGAATTTTGAAGCGATAGCTTCAGCAACTGAATCAATTTGAATAACGCCGGTAACTGCTGCAAGAGCGCCCAATAAGACTGCATTAGGAAGTGGTCTTTTAATATGTTGAAGTGCAATCTCAGTAGCAGGAACTAGGCGAACCTTATCCTCAGGTAAATTTATTGCGTTAGAAATACCTAACTCATCAATTGAACGTTTACTATTAATTAGTAGATATCCATTTTTTGAAAGACCTGCAAACACATCAATAGCATTAAAGAGCGTCGGGTCTTGAACAATTAGTGCGTCCGGCTCCATAATAGGCTCACGAAGCCTTATTGGTTTATCATCAATACGGCAAAAAGATACTACGGGAGCGCCCATGCGCTCAGAACCAAAACTTGGTACTGCTTGCGAATGCTTCCCCTCAATGAAAGCTGCAACAGATAATATTTCTGCTGCAGAGACTACCCCTTGACCTCCTCTGCCATGTATCCTTACTTGAAACATATAATCTCCCTTCAAATTATAGTTAAAACCTTTTTGAACTATATTGGTAAATTGGTATGACCATTATTATACATGAATTATAATTAATAGTATCAATATTATTAGGGTTATTAGTTAACAGATTAATTTTTAATTAGGGCGTTTTATATTTAAAATGTATATTGGATAATTGGTATTACCAATATATAAAAATATTTTTAAGGTTTTTTCGTCAATAATCATGGCGACAGAGGGGTTTAGATCTGTCGACAATAATTACGCTTTATGGTCTATTTTGATTACAGTTCTCTAAGTTAAAACTTCGTAGAAAAACTAGAGTACATAGAAAAGGGTTACGGGGAGCACGATCAAACTACCAATATTCCCTATCATTACAATAGAGGCCACTGTTTCGGGCTGTTGGTGATATTTTTCTGCCATCATATGGTTTAAAACTGCAGGAGGCAAAACTGCAAATAAAATTAGCTGCTGAAAGTGAAGGTGCTCCAACTCAATAAACTGAATGATTGCAATCATCATAATTAATCCAGTTAGTGGACATAAAATAGCGCCCAATATTCCCAGCCTCCAATCACTATAGTCAATACCAATTAATCGCGTGCCTAATGTAAATAATAGCAATGGTATTGCAGCATCCCCTAGCAACTCTAACATCTGAGTCATCGGTATCCAAAACTGAAGCCCTGTCAAGTTAGCTATTAAACCGAGCAGAGTAGCGATTAATATTGGTGATTTAAAGACGGAGACAAAGTTCGTATTTTTAGACAGAATATAGGCCCCAAAAGTAAAATGTAGTACCATTTCAATAGCAAAAAGAACTACTGCAGCTCCAAGCGCTATCTCTCCAAAAGCCAGCACAGCAATTGGAAGTCCTACATTGCCAGTGTTATTAAACATCATTGGCGGGACAAAGGTTTTAATATTGATATTAAGCATCTTTGCCACGGCCCAGGCAAGTATCCCTGAACCTAAAACCACTATCACGCCCGAAAGTGCGAGAGCCTGATAGTTTTGAATTTGAAATGACTCTTTGGAGAGCACAGAAAACATAAGTGCTGGCAAAAATATATTCATGTTAATACTATTTGCAGTCTGCATATTTGGCTGAAACTTACCAGCATAAAAATAGCCAACTAAGACGATTGCAACAACAGGAAAAATAATGCCAAATATTTGATAAATCATTGACTATACAAGATTAATTTAGGAAAGACATTAAGCTGTGAGTACTAACACAATTAACTCTTTTGGGCCGTGCACACCATATGCCAGAACCTGCTCTATATCTGCTGTTTTAGAGGGTCCTGAAATCAATAAGGCATTGGTTGGCATATTTTCTGACCAGCGTTGAGTAGAAATAATTTGATCAAATGATTCGTAAATATTATCTTCATAAACCAGGGCAATATGGATATCGGGAACAAGGGACATCAGTCTGGGCTCATCAGGAGTTGGATGCAATACAATAGATCCGCTATAAGCTATTGCACCAACTGTTCCAGTAATGCTTGCCTCTATTTCATTGAATAATTTCTCACTAAAGGGCTCATAGGGGCTGTCATATTTAACCAGCTCAATACTGCTGGTTAGACTATGGTTGAGCTCTTCTGCAATCTTTGTACCACTTAAAATATTCTTAATTTCTCTTTTTGGTAGTTCTTCATTAAGCCAGTTTGATAATTCTTTAGTTGGCATAACAAAAACTTCTGCCTTTGAAAGCCTTAACTTATCAGAAAGCATTTGAATCATTTCTGATTTCGTCCAGCCATTGATTGTCATTAAAGCGATATCCTTTTCATGACTTGAGTCATGAATCTTGCTTTTTAATCTTTCGAGGATAATATTTTTACTTTTACTCATTTTTAATGCCGGCCTGTTTTGCTAATTGTTTTAAGCTAACCTTCGAGGGCGAGGGTGTCACGCGATATTTGCTCCATCCGCCTACCCTTTTAGGTGATAAGAAGCTAAGCTTAGTAATGACTATTGAACAAATAGAATATAGAAATGAATTACTATAGATGTATTTCCAGATCTGCCAAGTAAATGATTCGATTGGTTTTCTTTGGCTGCCAACGCCTTCAATAAACTGCTTCATATAATCTCCCTCAACTGTTTCAGAACGAAGTTGATTGATTAGTCTTGGCAGAGGAATTTGAACTGGGCAAACTTCACCGCATGCACCACATAAACTGCACAATGAGGTGAGGTCTCCTAACTCAGTAATTCCTTTTTGTTGAGGCTCTAAAGTAATTCCAATCGGCCCGGGGTAGACCGTCCCATAAGCATGGCCACCCAATTGTGTGTAAACTGGACAATGATTTATACAGGCTCCGCAACGGATGCATTTCAAGGTTTCCTGCATAACGTTATTTTGGTGTATTTTGGATCGACCATTGTCGAGCAAAACTACGTGCATCGATGAAGGGCCATCCTTTTCATCTTCTTTTCGAGGTGAAGAAATCATATTAAAGTAAGTAGTAATTTCTTGGCCTGTTGCTGATTTAGTAAGTATATTAAGCAGGGTGGGTACGTCAGAGAGATTTTCTACAACTTTTTCTATTCCAGCAACTGCAATGTGAAGTGGTGGGGCTGTTGTACACATTCTCCCGTTACCTTCATTTTCAACTAAGCAAATAGTTCCAGTTTCTGCAACCGCAAAATTTACACCCGAAATTCCGGCATCTGCTTGTCTAAATCTATCTCTTAATATTTTTCGAGCCTGCTGAGTGATTAAATCAACATTCTCAGTATATGGAAATTCAGGAAAATGATCCGCAAAAACTCTTGAAATTTCTTTGCGGCTTTTATGTATTGCTGGCATTACGATATGTGAGGGCTTTTCATTAGCTAGCTGAACCAGAAACTCACCTAGATCTGTTTCTAGTATGTCGATACCTTTGCTGTCAAGAAATTCATTAAGCTCAATCTCTTCGGTAACCATAGACTTGCCTTTAGCGACAGTTTTTGCATTTGCCTCTTTGAGTATTTGATAAATAATATTGTTAGCCTCATCGTCGGTTTCAGCCCAGTGGACCTTAATATTATTTTTTTCTAAATTCTCCTCAAGCTTTATAAGTAGCTCAGGCAATTTAGCAAGTGAATTTGATCGAATTGAAGACGCGGCATTTCTTGAATTTATTAGATCTTCTTTGTCAGGAAACTGTTGGCTTCTTTTTTCGACCAAATAGCTCATTGCTGAGCGAAAGTTGGTGTGAAGCTGCTCATTACTGAGCGCATCATCAACCCTAGACTTTAGAGGTTTAGCTTGAAGCATTAGTTCGATCCCAAAGAAACTGAGCAATATGTTGGGTCTTTATTTGAGAATTTTGTTTTTCTAATGCTCCTCCAATATTCATCATGCAGCCACACTCTTGACTGATTACGCAAGATGCATTTGTTGCCTTTATGGCACTAGTTTTATCTTTAACCATCGAGCCTGAAATATCTGCTTGTTTGATGGCAAATGTACCTCCAAAGCCACAACACTCAGACTTTCTCTCTTGTTCCAATACCTCTACTTTTGAGAGTTGAGAGACTAACGTTTCAATTTTATCGTCGACCTTCATCTCGTTCCTGCTCGAACAGGAAGTGTGAATTGTGATTTGCTTAGGTTCGCCAAGATCCGTTAAATTAATATCAAGCTTGTCTACAAGAAACTCCGTAAACTCATAGACCCTTTCAGCAACTGCCATGGCAGAGTCAAAATCTGACTCCCCTTCAAATAAATCACGCCAGTGATACTTCATCATTCCAGCACAGGAACCAGATGGAATGACGATTGGGATATCCTTTGGAAAGCACCTCATTTGGGCTCGAGCCACCTTTAGGGCTTCTTTTCTATACCCTGAATTGAAAGCAGGCTGTCCACAACAAGTTTGCCCACTAGGGTATATAACTTCAACGCCCTCTCGCTGGAGAATTTGCATGCCCGCAATGCCTGCTTTTGGATAAAAAAGGTCGACTATGCATGTACCAAGGAAATATGCTTCATTGCTCATAAAATGAATCTATTTTTTATTTGACAAAACTGAAGAGTGGCTCAAATAACGCTCATGTCTTTGTTTTTCTTTGTCCATATTAGACAATGAGTTATTAACAAATTCCATATGGCTCTTTGCAGCTAATTTGGCTCCTTCAGCATTTCCATCCATAATCATATCTAGAATGAGTTTATGCTGAGGGTTTAGTGACTCCTCAATACCGGTTATCGTATATAAGTATTTGAGATTATTTTCAATACTGCTTAATAGGACATCATAGATGCTTCTCGTAACATGAAGAAGCGCAACGTTATGTGAAGCCTCTGTAATGCTTAAATGAAAATTAATGTCTGCTTTCGCTGATGCAACATTATCTTCGCGTTTTGTATGGAGATCTACCATTTCATCATATCGAGCTTTAATATTTTCTTTCTCAATTTGAGTCGCCCTTGAAGCCGCAAGAAAGGCGGCCTCTGAATCCAGTGTGTGCCTGAGCTCTAAAATATCAAACTTAAACTCTGGACGCTCTTTGAGAAGACTCATGAGTGGATCAGAAATAGAAGAGTTTAATGATGATGTAACATAAGTGCCTCCTCCCTGAGTGGACTTAAGAAGTCCCTTTGATGTTAGTAACTGTTTTGCCTCGCGAAGCGTAGGCCTAGAAACTGAAAGTCTTTCAGCAAGCACTCTTTCAGAAGGAAGTTGTGCGCCCTCAAGCAGGACTCCTTCGGCGATCATGTCCTCAATTTGTTTTGATACAACTTCAGCAACTGTTGTTTTACTTTTCATATCTCAATTATTGACTTGGTTTGAAAAAGCTCTATTCTACTATAACTTTTGAGCACCCAATTCATGCTTACTTACAACATATTAAAATTAGAGTATACAGCAAAATAAATTAATTGGTCAGTCCATTATAATAAAAATAACATATTCGTACATTCCATTAAAATCATAGTGTGAAATGATTAATTAAATTATTTGACTTTTTAAAATGTTTGGTATATTATACATTGGACTTACCAATTTACCATTACAAATATTGTGGTTTTTTATGTAAGCAAGAGGTAAATTTAAATAATAAAAGGAGATATGTAAATGAAAATTAAATCGTTGTTTAGTCTAGCAACAGCCGCAGTTCTTTCAATGGGAATTGCAACCTCGGCTACTGCTGAAGACAAAGTACTACTTAAGCTTCCTGTTTGGTTTGGAACTCATCTTACCGGACTAGGCTCTTCACCACTTTTTTTTGCTGATACAGTAAACAAGGCGTCAGGTGGAAGTCTAAAGGTTAAGATTTATGAGCCTGGAAAACTGGTTGCTACAAAAGAAATGCTAGAGTCAGTATCTAATGGATCAGTTAATGCTGGTTGGGGTACTCCTGGCTATAACACTGGCTTACTTGGTAAAAAAGCAGCCATCTTCTCAGCTGTTCCATTTGGCCCTGAAGCGCCTGAATTTATGGCGTGGGTTTATTATGGTGGTGGCCGTGAATTGTGGCAAAAGCTTTATGATGATGCTGGTTACAATGTACACGCTGTACCTTGTTCTATTATTGCGCCAGAAACATCTGGTTGGTTTACCAAGGAAATCAATAGCGTAGAAGATTTAGACGGCTTACGTATGCGTTTCTTTGGTTTGGGCGCTAATGTAATGGAGAAGCTAGGAGTGACAACTTCACTATTAGGTTCTGGAGACATTATGCCTGCACTTGAGAAAGGAGCAATTGATGCGACTGAATTCTCAATGCCTGCTATTGATAAGCTTTTAGGCTTCCCTAAACTATTAAAGCATAACTACTATCCTGGATGGCATCAGCCTTCAACTATGTTTGATTTAATAATTAATGGTGACACTTGGAGTGCAATGAGCACTGCACAACAAGAAACTGTTGAGTCTGCTTGTAAAGCAACAATGCTTGATGGTCTTGCATTAGGCGAGGCAATTCAATTTGACTACATGAAAGCTAATGTAGAGTCAGGTGTAACAAACCATTATTGGTCTGACGAAATGCTTGCTACCTTTAGATCCAAATGGGATGAAGTTGTAGCTGAGCTAGTCGCTGAAGATCCGGAGTTTGGTGAAATATATGGAGCTCTTAATGAATTCCGTGCAAACTACCAGATCTGGCAAGAGTGGATTTACTTACCACGTCCTTCTAAGCAAGGGCAATAAATAGTTATTTCCTCCTTAAAACAGCAGGGTTTCGATCCTGCTGTTTTTTTAACCTTTCAAAGCTATAATATAAATTCATATATGTCAAACAATTCTGAAAAGAGGTCCTCAAAAAATCAAAATAATGTTGATCATATAACAGATCATCCTGAAGATCATTTTCCTGGTCATCACCAAGATGACAATATCCACATACCAATTTCGTCGTTTTTAACCTCAATAGTTACATCAATTACAACCAAAACTGCTTGGATAAATATGCTTGTAATGTTAACTATTTTGATTCAAGTGACACTGCGCTATGGCTTTCATGCTGGAGAAGCATGGGTTGACGAATTAATCTGGCACCTATACGCTTTCTTTATGTTTGGACTTTCATATGCCATAACAACCGATTCTCATATCAGAGTAGACATCATGCATATGAAATTTTCAAGAAAAAATCAACGCCTTGTCGAAGTGCTGGGCATTCTATTTCTGGTCATGCCGTTCACCATTATTATTCTTCATCACAGCATTGACTGGGTACATCATTCTTTTGTTTCAAATGAATTCTCAGAAAATACAACAGGCCTGCCTTACCGTTGGGTTGTCAAGTCTCTTTTGCCGATCTCTCTGGTGCTAATTTTTATAGCCTCATTGTCAGAACTAATCAAAAATTTTGTCATTTTAATACATGGTGAAGACTTGAAGAATACTGATTCAGGCGATGGTGGTTCAGCCATTGGTCGTCTTTTTACCCCAACTATTACTAAGCACAAGGAAAATTAATTATGTTTTTTGAACCAGAGTATTGGCTTGTCATTGCAATGTTTGCAACCTTTATTGCACTGATTTTTACAGGCTTCCCTGTGGCTTGGGTTTTGGCAGGTGTTGGCATAATCTATGCCGGCGTTGGTTATGTCACGGATATGCTTAATTGGACCTTTACTGGCCTTGATTACAATACGCTCAAAATACTGCATGGCAGAATATTTTCTATTATGTACAACTGGGTCCTTGTTGCACTTCCAATGTTTATTTTTATGGGGCTTATGCTAGAAAAATCTGGTGTAGCAGAACAAATGATGCACTCCATGCAAAAACTGTTTGGAAATGTAAAGGGTGGTCTTGCAATCACAGTTACATTGATAGGAATTATACTGGCGGCCTCTACAGGAATAATAGGTGCCTCTGTCGTTTTATTGGGTTTAATGTCATTGCCAGTGATGCTAAAACAAAACTACGACAAGCCTATAGCACTTGGAACAATAGCGGCATCAGGAACGCTGGGCATCTTAATACCACCATCGATTATGCTTGTAATTATGGGTGATCAGCTTGCTGTGTCTGTTGTTGACTTATTTATGGGAGCTGTTTTTCCGGGCATCATTTTGGGTGTTCTTTACATTGTATATATCTTTCTTTATGGCCTCCTCAATCCATCGAAAGTGCCATTGGCCAAAGATCATACGGCGATTGGCTTGAAGGATGTGCTTAGAGTCATGGTTGATATATTACCGCCCGCATTCCTTATTCTTACCGTTCTAGGCTCTATCTTTATGGGCATTGCAACAGTAACTGAAGCTTCTGGTATCGGCGCTCTTGGATCAATAGTTTTGACTATTGCTTACAAGCGATTCAACTTTGCAGTCTTGAAGGACGTCGTAATAAACACAATGAACACGGCTGCGTATATTTTTGCCATCTTTGTTGGCGCAACAATTTTTGCTCTAGTTCTGAGAGAGTGTGGTGGTGATCAGTTTATTGAGGAAGGTCTTAATAGTTTAGGTCTTGGTCCATACGCAATGATTATTGCTGTCCTGTTTATAATATTTCTTTTAGGTTTCTTTCTTGACTGGATTGAGATAAGCCTTATCATCTTGCCTTTGTTAGGGCCTGTAATTATGCATTTAGATCTAGGAGTAAATGGTTTTGGAGTTGTTGATAATCCAAACTTAGTTTGGTTTGCTTTGCTGGTTGCAGTTACTCTTCAAACATCCTTCTTAACGCCCCCGGTTGGCTTTGCAATCTTCTACTTAAAAGGTGTTTGTCCACCAGGAGTTAAATTAACTGACATTTATAAAGGTGTTTTTCCATTTATAATTCTTCAGCTGATTGCGTTAACTTTGGTTTTTGTCTTTCCCGATCTTGTGACCTGGCTCCCTGCAAAAGTATACGCCCCCTAGCAATATCTAAACCCCTCACGAACAAGCCTAAACTCTTCTGGCTTGTTCATGCTATTCTTGCATAATTCAAGCGATATAGAACTGTTTTGACTGATAAAAAAATGTGGTGGTGAATTACAAAAAATATGTATCATTGCCATGAAATTCAATAACATATCAAAACTAAATGAGCAACAACACATCTAAAGAGTTCAGCTTTGGAACTCAGGTTAGAAAATCCCCCTATTTTGATGCTACTGTTCGTTGGGGCGCCAAGGGCTTTTCAGTATACAACCACATGTACATTCCAAGAGACTTTGGAGACCCCGTTCAAAACTTTTGGAATCTTGTTAACGATGCAATTTTATGTGATGTAGCTGTTGAGCGCCAAGTCGAGATAACTGGCCCAGATGCTGCTCAATTTGTTCAACTACTTACCCCAAGAAATCTTTCGGAGTGTGCTGTTGGCCAATGTAAATATGTACTAATTACTGATGAAAATGGAGGCGTGTTGAATGACCCAGTCTTATTAAGGCTTGCTGAAAATCACTTCTGGCTTTCCCTAGCCGACAGCGACATTTTGATGTGGGCTAAAGGAGTGGCTGTTAACTCTGGACTGGACGTTCATTTAAGTGAGCCAGATGTCTCTCCGCTTCAACTACAAGGACCAAAGTCAGGCGATATTGCTAAGGCGATATTTGGTGAGAGAATAGATGACCTTAAATATTACTGGCTTGAGGAATTCGAGCTTAATGGTATTCCATTAATCATATCAAGAACGGGCTGGTCAAGTGAGCTTGGATATGAAATCTACCTTCGTGATGGCTCTCGAGGAAACGAGCTTTGGGACCTCATTATGAAGACTGGAAAGCCAATGGGGCTAGTACCAGGTCACACCTCTACGATAAGAAGAATTGAAGGTGGAATGCTTTCTTATCAGGCAGACATGGACTACACTATAAACCCTTTTGAGCTCGGGTTAGGTCGACTCGTTGACCTTGAAATGAATGCAGACTTTATTGGAAAAGATGCTCTAAAAAAAATTAAGTCTGACGGGGTTAAACGAATTCAGGTTGGCATAGAAATTTCTTGTTCGCCTCTTCAGCATCCAAACACAAGCTATTGGCCAATTATTATTGATTCAAAAGAAGTTGGATATATAACTTCAGCAGTTTATTCGCCAAGACTTGACAAAAATATTGCACTTGCTATGATGGATGTCAAGTACTCGGCCATAGATACTGCTGCAGAGACCACAACCCCTGCGGGTAATTTTCTTATCAAGGTTGTCCAAAAGCCATTCTATGACCCCAAGAAAAAAATTACTTCAGGCTCTTAGCCTGACTTAATAAGACTAGGAGGAATATATGTCTGAACTATCTATCGATCTCATCTGGAATAGAAAGGAAGAGACTCTCTCTCCTGGAAAGTTTTCAAGCGAACATGAGGTTATCTACAACGAACGATACAAAGTAACAGCTGATACTGCTCCTGACTGGGGTGGCTCCGACAACAACACAAACCCCGAACAGGCACTTGCTGCCTCATTAAGCAGCTGCCACATGATGACTTTTCTGGCGCTTGCTGCAAAAACTAAATGGCCCGTCTCTGCTTACACTGATCATGCTGTAGGTCATCTTGGCAAAAACAGCAAGAAACAGATGGTTGTTAACCAAATTGACTTAAGTCCTGTGGTCTCTTTCGATACTGGCTTTGAAATAAGCGATGAAGAATTAGAAAAAATGCATGACAGAGCTCATCGGTATTGTTTTATAGCTAACACTTTAGACCGTGAGGTCGAGGTTAATATCAACATTTAAAAGTTGATAATGCGTTTCTACTAATATGGAGACTAAATTATGAACAGCAATAATAACAACAATATTAATACTGACGATTCGATTTTGCTTACAGAATTAACAGGCAATGGCGTATTTCGATTAACACTCAATGACGAAAAAAGAAGGAACGCCCTGTCTGAGGAGATGATGGCCCATCTCAAATCTTCTCTCGCCGATGCCTCTGACAACATAGACATAAAAGTAGTAATAATTGCGGGCAACGGACCCGCGTTTTGCTCAGGCCATGACTTAAAACAAATGACTGCTGAAAGAGAGAGTGATGACAATGGGCTGGCCTACTTTACAAAGATATTTTCATCTTGTTCAGAGCTAATGCAAATGATTGTTAGGCATCCTAAACCAATAATTGCTGAAGTTTCAGGTGTCGCGGCGGCGGCAGGATGTCAACTCGTTGCCTGCTGCGATCTTGCAGTTGCGGGTACGTCAGCGCGCTTTATTACTCCGGGCGTAAACATAGGGCTATTCTGCTCAACCCCAATGGTAGCGCTATCTAGAAACGTATCCAATAAAGCAGCAATGGAGATGCTTCTGACAGGTGAAATGGTTAGTGCGCATAAGGCCGAGCGCATTGGACTTATAAACCGAGTGAAGGAGGATGTTGATTTGCCAAAAGACACCATGGCACTGGCAGAGCTTGTCGCCTCAAAATCTAGCCTAACAATAAAGATCGGAAAGGAGGCTTTTTATAGACAAAAAGATATGCCTCTTTCAGAGGCTTATGACTATGCATCAAAGGTCATGGTAGACAACATGCTAGAACACGATGCAAAAGAGGGCATCAGCTCATTTTTAGAAAAACGTGCACCAAAATGGCAAGACCAATAGCAATGAACAATCCCTACAACTCTGGCCTTGAAAGAAACCCTGCTAACTTTCAGCCACTTACTCCTCTAACCTTTTTAGAGCGAGCAGCTTCAGTATATCCAGAACACACTGCTATTATTCATGGCAAATTAAAACGCAGCTATAGTGACTTTTATAGCCGGTCACTTCGGCTCGCTTCAGCGCTCTCGAGTCAAGGCATCAAGCGTGGTGACACTGTATCCGCAATACTATCAAATACTCCTGCAATGCTTGAAGCTCATTATGGTGTTCCAATGTGCGGGGCAGTTTTGCACAGCATTAACACACGACTCGATCCAGATACGATTGCCTATCAGTTAGATCACTCTGACGCAAAAGCCCTTATAGTTGATCGAGAGTTTTTAGATGCTGTAAAAATCTCACTTGAGCTTAGCGAAGTAAGCCCAATATTGATTGACTATAACGACAGTGAATACCCAGTCCTGGATTCGTTGCCAGAAGCGATAGAGTATGAGGCTTTTTTGATGCAGGGTGACACTAATTACGAGTGGCTAATGCCAGAAGATGAATGGGATGCAATCTCTTTAAACTATACTTCTGGCACAACCGGAAACCCAAAAGGAGTTGTGTCACACCATCGTGGGGCCTACCTATTGGCGCAAGGAAATGCTATGATTGCTTCAATAAAAAAACACTCGGTCTATTTATGGACGCTGCCCATGTTTCACTGCAATGGTTGGTGCTTCCCATGGACAATGTCGGCTATCATTGGAACACATGTCTGCCTGAGACACGTGAGGGCCAAGCCAATTTGGGAGTCACTCGAAAAGCATAAGGTGACCCATTTATGTGGAGCTCCAATTGTTATGTCAACAATGCTCGCAGCCCAAGAGAATGAAAAAAAATTATTACAAAATAAGGTTGAGTTTTTTACAGCTGCTGCGCCTCCCCCAGAGTCCGTTTTAACTAACATGAAGGCAGCGGGGTTTAATATTACCCATCTATATGGACTTTCTGAAACCTATGGCCCTGCTGTGGTTAATGAATGGCATCAAGATTGGAACAATTTAGGTGAAAGTGAACAAGCTTCTTTAAAAGCACGGCAAGGTGTGCGCTACCTCCCTCTTGAGTCTTTAGATGTTATGGACCCCAAAACAATGCAGCCCGTACCTCGTGATGGCAAGACAATAGGCGAAGTAATGTTCAGAGGCAATGTAGTCATGAAAGGCTACCTAAAAAATAAGCCAGCCACTGATGAGTCGTTCAAGGGTGGATGGTTTCACTCGGGAGACCTAGGAGTTATTCATGCAGATGGATATGTCCAACTTAAAGATCGCTCCAAAGATATTATTATATCTGGTGGTGAAAATATTTCGTCAATTGAAATTGAAGAGGTGCTCTACAAACACC
>ERZ1046740.219-NODE-219-length-50771-cov-5.999665_pt1 | contig 50771 bp, 42 predicted proteins | sample MGYA00383093_ERZ1046740 | MGnify/ENA primary metagenome ERZ1046740 (study PRJEB29581, sample SAMEA5548363) | metagenome | biome: marine; feature: coastal; material: water | depth 25 m | study: Short-term variability in the microbial, nano- and picoplankton... | reverse complement strand
TCACCGTTTAGGAGCAACTCAAATTCAGCACCATTTTCTTCACTTGTTTCGATTTCAATATCGACAACTGGGAGTGGGCTTGAGTCACAGTTTGCAGAGTTGGTTCGTCGGAAGTCGAGCTCCTTGGAGGCAAAATATCCAAACTCTGGCACTTCGGTTACCAGAACATATGCTCCAGTACGCATAGCACAACCCTGTGAGTCAGTAAACGCCCAACCTTGCATAGGGAACATACTCTCTTCAGATGGAGCCAGAACCATGTCGAATTCAGCGTTGTTACATGTGTTTTGAGAGAGGGTGTCAAAGACGACTTGACCAAACGAATCTACGACCCAATAGGTCATTCGACATGTGTTTGTGAACTGAAGAAGAACATTCTCATTCTGCATGTTTTCCAGATTCATCGATCCTTCGAGTAATTCACCTTGAATGTAGGATCCCGAAAGGGTGCTGATCGAGGTGGCGAGAGGTTCGTTCGTTGTTTCACCTTGTGAAACTGTAAGGGTATGTGTGTCGATGGTCAAGCCATCAGGAGTTGAAACTGTAATGGATGAATCACCTTGCTGAGTTGCATACAACAAGGAGTGGCCAAGGGAGAAGGTCGAGAATGGCTCGATTGTTTCAACCATAGGTGCACATGTTGGGCCATAGATATTCGACTCGAAAGCGATGAGGAGTTTGCATTCATCAGTGACCGATAACTCGATTGGAAGAGCAGTTGGATTGTACACCTTGTACGACAAAATCATCGGTTCACCAACAGCGATTGAACTGCCACGATGAGCGAGTGTGGAAGAGTAGACTAATTCTGATGGAAGCCCAGCATTCTGTTGGACACTAATTTCCGTGGATGAACTGAGTTCAGAACCAGCAAGTTCGATGGTAACAGTATAGATTCCTGGTGCAACTTGGTTGCCTGAATCATCTTGGAGATTCCATGTATGTGAATCAAGAGTTGTTGTGCCAGTAGCGACATCTAATCCTCTGCTTTGACCACGACACGAGGTTCGCTCATCGATGATTGCAGTTCCAGATTGATCACTGACAACCATAACCGTTCCACACGATGGGTCTTCTGTGATCGAGGTTTGAACTCCATCGTTGACAAGAGCGGTGGAAAGTTCGACGACATCACCTGTTCCATACCAAGGAGTCAGTGGTGCGTTGATGAGTTCTGTTTCAAGACGTACAGGCGTTTCACCATCGGCTTGTACTGGCGCAAGGCTACCGAGTAGAAGCACCAACAAGGATGCAACCAATAGTCGCGTACGCGCCTCTGCCATGAATTTCCATAGTCTCCCTCACTTAAAGGGCAACGGTACAAACAATGCGTAAACTCAATCCAAATCGAGCATGGTTGGAATCGATGCTTGTAAATCCTGTTGCTGTTGGATTTCATGTTGCTTCCATGCAGGCACAGATTCAGGATCGACCCAACCGAGTTCTCTTGCCTTGTCGAGTTCGCCACTTGCAACATAATGGGAAATCCATTGTTCACGGCGTTCTTCTTCATCCATGAGTTGAGATTCGATCTTACGCTCAACAGCACGCTCTTTCATCAAACGGTTTCGACTTGCTTGACGTGCGAGCATAGCTATGAGAATCGATGCGAGCATGAATGCGATGACCCCGCCCATTGCAAAGAGAAGAGTGTTGGATCCTTCGCCTTTGACTTCAGATGTATCATCTTCTTCGACTTTGTTTGGGTCCTCTGTAATTGCACAAACAACCTGTCCTCGAATACCAGTTGTGATTTCAGGATCCCATTCACATGGGTCGTTCAGGTCAGACATTCCATCGTCATCAGAGTCAGGACAACCAAAGCGGTCTGTAGTAGAGGTTCCAAATTCGTTTCGACATTGGTCAGATTGGTACGCACCATTCGTGAAATTGTTCCCATACCCGTCACCATCGTTGTCATCTTGTTGAGAGAATCGCAGCGGGAATGCGTCAGGAGTAATCCCTGTTGCGTTGTCTCCTCGGCCATCGCAATCAATATCGCTGGATTGAGTTGCGTCGTTCGGGAATGCATCACCGATATGATCACAAATTGTAATCATTAAACCAGGGTTTTCTTCATCAACAACAGATTTGTTGGTTACGACATAATTGTCCCCAACGCCATCGCCGTCTTTGTCACACCATTGTAGAGGGTCGTTCGGGAATGCATCCGCGCCGGTACAATCAGGCTTTGCAACCCAGTCGCCATCAGGGTCGCCGTATCCGTCGAGATCTGTATCTGGACATCCTTGGCGGCCATTGTACATACTCTTGCCAAAGACGTTTATGCATTCGTCCCCGTCTGTGAATAGTGTATTGTCTCCATAGCCATCTCCGTCGGTATCAGCCCATTGTAGAGGCTGATCAGGGAATGCATCGAGCGGGTCGGTATATCCGTCACCATCGGAGTCAGGACATCCTCGAGAGGCTGCATTGGAGGATTCACCGTAGGTTTGAGGGCATACGTCAGAGATTCCTTCCGAAACCCCATCTTCATCGACATCAATGAAATTGTCTCCATAGCCATCGTTATCGAAGTCAGACCATTGCAGTGGGTCGCCAGGGAATCGGTCTCCGTTGCTTCCACCAGGATTGTCTCCGTAACCGTCACCATCTTGATCACGCCATTGAGAGCCATCATTCGGGAATGCGTCTGGATTGTTACCAGACTGGTTGTCCCCGTAGTTGTCACCATCTGTATCGATCCATTGAGTGGCGTCGTCAGGGAATGGATCACCTGAATTTGACCATCCGTCTCCATCTCGGTCAGGACAACCGAATTGATCTTGGTTGGAAGGTCCTGCTTGATTTGGACAATCGTCAGGATTGTTTCCTTCAGGATTGCTTCCATACCCATCGTTGTCCTCATCACACCATTGTGTAGGGTCGTTCGGGAATGCGTCAGCACCATAGCAATCTGTCGTTGGAGGCCAGTTTGAATCAGGGTCTGAATACCCGTCACTATCGGTATCGACACAACCAAGTCGGTCGTATATGGAATCGCCAAAGATTGTCGGGCAACCATCAGGACGGTCACTCATTTGTTCATCGCCAACCCAGTCACCATCGGTATCTCTCCATTGGGTTCTATCGATTGGGAAAACGTCGATGTTTTGAGCACCAACGATAATCAGCCCAGGCCATTCAGGAGCTCTGTGAGCATTCCATGAAACATCTTCGTAGTTGTCTCCGTAACTGTCGCCATCAGTGTCGTTCCATTGAGTGTCGTCGTCAGGGAATGCATCTCCTCGTTGATTGAGATGAAGTTGGTTTGTGGCAAGGTCGAACAGGTAATTGTCACCGTATCCGTCGTTGTCAGCGTCAACCCATTGCTCTGTATTAGTAGGAGCCCAGTCGTTAATATCAGACCATCCGTCACCATCTGTATCGAGGCAGCCATAGCGATCTTCGGTACTGTTGCCCCATACGGAAGGACATGCATCAGGTTGAAAGGCAGGAGCAGGATTGTCGCCATATCCGTCGTTGTCAGCGTCAGCCCACTGTGTTCCTTCGGACGGGAATGCATCCACGATTCCATCACCTTGGTCGGTGCTGTTGTAGCCATCATTGTCTTCATCAAGGTCAGCAAACCAATAGTAAATTCCCTCGTCATTGCGGCTTTGCGTGGTTACCAGGAAGGTACTGTCAGGACTCCAAGCAGCACTTTCGATGGTACCGCAGTTGTTGCCACCACCGGAGGATGTACATCCACCGGGGCGTGGTCCGTTTACTGAATCGATGAGTAGACCAGCATCAGAGGAATAGATTTTTGCTGTTGCCCCATCGGCTTGGTAGTAAGATATTCCTGCAACGACTTGCTTACTGTCGTATGTGAAATCTGTAGTGTAACAAGAAGAAGAGTGGCTCTTTTCCCAAATCCGAGCGAGGGATGTGCCTGTGTAGGCATACATGTCGAAACTGGATGAACCGCCTTCCCAGCCACCGCACATGGAAATGTAATTTCCATCAGGAGACCATGCGATTTCGTTTACTGAAGCTTGCGGATCTCCATTACTGGTGATTGTGGCTCTTGAAGTGATGTTGACGATGAAAAAGTCACCGTTTCCAGCCAATGCGATGAATTGACCGTCTGGTGAGAATGCAGCGTCGTAGAAACGGTCTTCTCCATTTGGATTCAATCCGTTTCCTAACTGGAGGCCATCTGAGACCTTGATGAGTTTAACTTCTCCATTTGTGCCGCTGTTCCCAGACCGCCCAATCGCAACTGCGACAAGCGAACTATCGGGTGAAAATTCGACGCTGTTGACTTGATCACCACCGCCGACATCAACGCTTATTGACCCGTGGACAGAAGTAAGATCTGAAGCATAATAGATGTTGATTGTATCGTCATCAATTCCTGCTGCAACATACATCCCATCGTTCGAAAATGCGACTGCTCTGATATCATCTCCGCCTTGGACAGAGCGCAGGTTAACATGCGTACTTACATTCCAAATGCGCACGTAATCATCATCTGAGCCCGTGACGATCATCTTACCATCCGGAGAGAAGTCTACAGAGTTGTAATCGGAACTTGAAGAGGTGGTGAAATCGTTTTGGAAATTAGGATTCGAGGTGGTCCAACCATCGTTGAAATCCGAGGTTCCATCGTTGTCACGATCAGGGCAACCATCTCGGTCAACAGTCGAGGTACCAGAAGCCCATGGACAGTCATCAACGGAATCTTCGATTCCGTCCCCATCTGCGTCTGCAGCGTTTGTAGCAAATGGAAGGAAAACAACCAATATCATTAATGAGGCCAAAATCAATCCACGCTGGTCCGCTCGCTTTGACTCAGAAGCCATAGTTACCCCTACATTGTCTCTTATTAGGCGTTGTGGTACATATGCTCGTAAAACATTGGTCAAAAGAGGGGAACGCTTGAACGTGAATGGCCCTACAGACCAGCATGGCCGAAGGGTTGCCAAAGGTGAACGTCGCGGTGTCAGACCGCGTATTGTTGCATCTTTTGCAACATGACCATCTCGCAGACCGTTTCATGGTCACAGCAGCTGTCACTCGACCCGGTATTGCTGAAGCATGTGCCCAGCATCCACCAAATGTCAGCAGAACAATGCGCAATCTCGTGCGCGATGGATTGGTGAGTGAACACACTCGTTCGATTCAGAACGATGACCGCCGACAAAAGACATGGCAATTGACAGATGTCGGAAGGGACGAAGCCAAGGCCAAGACGAAAGATCTTGGCGAAACGAAGATTCTTGTTCGCAATAAGGACGGGGAACTGCTTGAAATTAGCGCCAAAGAAGCACCACAGCGCCTTGCTTCTGACATGTCACTTCTGCAAGTTCTCCTTCATGCTCAACACGAAGGTGTCTTGACATGGGGAGATATTCGATTTGGATTGATTCGAAAGCAAGATGATGAGGATACTGTGCCGCCGCCTGGCCGATTGCAACCGCTTGCAGGAGTTCACGCAACGTATCACACAAAGGCACCATCAACGCGAAAAGTGAGAGGACGAGATACTGAATTACAGCGTTTATCAGATTGGTTCGATGGGCGCTCAGCCTGTGCAGTCGTTACTGGAATTGCTGGCATTGGAAAGTCAACATTGGTCGCTGAGTGGCTTTCAGGCAGAGAGGAAGCACAATCCAATCTTTCGATTTGCTGGTATCCCTGTCAACCTTGGGACAGAGAGGTTGGTCTTGCAGTCAGCCTTCTTCACCGATTTGGAATCGATGAAAACCATGACCCGTACAATCTGATTGAAACCTTACCTTTGCGACCTGGCGCTCCACTTGATGTCGATACTTGGCGGCGCCGTCTCTTGGCCTATCTGACCGATGCATACACTGTACGTGAACGGTTTTCTATTGCTCCAGGAGGGCCTCCACCTTACTGGTTGATTGTTTTGGATGATGTTCATCATATTGCAGCTGAATCGAAAGATCTACTTGGAGCATTGTTGCAGATATCTCAGAAAACGCCTCTTCGTTTCCTTTTGATTTCTCGAACGTCTCTCAATGTTTATGACCGTCGAGATGTTCACACACGAGACATTGTTGAAGAGATTCCATTAGCGGGTCTTTCATTGAACGAGACCTCATCTTGGTTGGAGGAATTAGAACTGGATGAGATAGATGCAAAGGATGTTCATCAGCGAACTGGAGGCCATCCACTCGCCATTGAAATGCTCGAAATGTACGGGAAACCAACGCATGATGACTGGTTACGTTTCCTCGAAGAAGAGATTCTTGTACCACTTCCAGAAAAAGAACGCGAACTCCTTGCAACACTTTCACAAGCAACTGAACCGATTCCGTGGAAGAAACTCGCACAGAGTCTTTCATGGGAAGGTGGCCCGCCACAGAATCTTATCGAACATGGGTTGTTGATGGAACTCGACAAGGGCATGTGGTTGCATGAAGCCCTACGTGAACGATTATCTCGCGAAGTTGGTTCCGCTGAAAAGAAGCGAATAGACCGACTAAAGTGATCAGAAATCGTCTGCAGTCATGTGGTTGTCAACCCATGTGGTCAACTTGTCCTTTGACATCATACCGCTTTGTTGGGCAACGAGTTGACCCTTATTGAAGAGGAATAATGCAGGGATTCCACGGACGCCGAGGCGTGCTGCGTGCATGTTGTTTTTGTCGGTGTCAACCTTTGCAACGAGGAGGTCTCTTCCTTCGATAATGTCGTTGAGAATTGGCGCAATTGCTTTGCATGGTCCGCACCATTCTGCCCAAAAGTCGACAAGAACCCAATCGTTCCCACCAATTGTTTCTTCAAACTCTGAATCTGTAACCGCTCTTACTTCGCCCATGATTGTCGGTCGAGCGAGGTTTCAAGAACCTTTGCTGTGAAATTCATGGGGCCCCATGGACGTCCCAATTGTGATTGATATACTGCCGAGACGTAATATTATACATGACAGGATTACGTGGAAAAGGCGTACAGAAGCAGGCAAGGATGGAACGTTTGAAGAAAGAGATCGAGACATATGTTTCGTCTCGACCAGGATGTTCAGCAGCAGATATTGTTGCATATCTTTCCAACGAACGAAAAATGAGGAATCATGGATTAACCGCCCGAAAAGTTGGTTACTTCATTCCAAGATACATGCGAAGTCAGATCGGCTTCAAATTGGATGCAGCCACAGGTAAGCGCATTTACCATGCGGCTATTTGACCAAACATTCAACCCTAAGGGACGTTAGCGCTGTTCATGGAGTGGCCAACTTCGGTGACAACCAATGCGTTGTTTGCGGATTTCCCTGAAACCGTGTTCAACCTTTCAGGACAACCTGCATGGGAACTGCTCAACCCAGAACACCCCTCGGGGATCAAACAAACCCTCTCGAAGCATCTTGAACAAATGGGATCGAAACATCCTATTGGCGTCGAATACGTCACCATTGATGAAACAAAAGGACCAGTTCATGTCGAAGTTGGAGCAACCATCGAACCTCATGTTCACCTCATCGGTCCTTGTCTAATCGAATCTACAGCAACCGTTCGAGCCCACGCGTATGTTCGAGAGAATACATGGATGATGAAAGGCAGCCTCCTTGGCCATTCAAGTGAATCGAAGCATGCTCTGTTTCTTCCGGGTGCAAAAGCACCTCATTTCAATTACGTTGGCGATTCAGTGCTTGGTTCAAATGTGAATCTGGGCGCTGGAGTCAAACTGTCCAATCTGCGTAACGATGGGGCAACAGTTGCGATATGGATCGATGATGAACGTCGCCCAACAGGAATTCGAAAGTTCGGTGCTATCATCGGCGATGGATCTCAACTTGGCTGCAACACTGTCACCAATCCAGGTACTGTTCTTGGCCAACATTGCATGGCTCATCCAAATACGACAGTATCAGGACTTCATGCTCCGTCAAGCGTATTGCGTTGAGGTGAGATGATGGACAACCTCTTCGGAACCGATGGTATTCGTGGCCGAGTTGTCCTCGATGAATGCGATGACGAGGAAGCGTTGCAACGCATTGTCGAAGAGCGTGAATTAACCCCGCAACTGATGAAGCTATTGGGTGAAGCCCATGGACGCACATTGCCTGAAGAGGGACAAGGTGATACAATTGTCATCGGTTGGGATGAACGCCCAGATAACATTACGCTTGCATCATGGCTTACCCTTGGATTCCATGCATCAAATTGTACAGTCGTCCATATTGGTCTTGCCTCAACCCCAATGCTGCATTATGCCGTATTGGAGACAGGAGCGCGTTTAGGATGCATGATTACTGCAAGTCACAATCCAGTTGAAGATTCAGGAATCAAGGTCTTTGATGCGCTTGGACGTAAGTCGATGCCAGCCTATGAGCGACTTGTTACTACCTCAGCATACTCGCTCTCCCAAGAAGATCGTGAAATCGATACAACGGATAGAGAGGCATGGATGAAACCAGCATCTCATCACTCAGTTGACCATTCCAAATGGCTAGAGAGAAGATTAGATTTAGCAGAAAAAGCATTCGATAGAACCCTTGATTTCCCGAATTCATTCCTTCTTGATTCTTCGAAAGGTCATGCTTCAACGTGGCTAGCTTCATGGCTGAATGCACACGGAATCGATGCGACAGAAGTCAGTCAAGAGGCGGTTGCGATGAATGCAGGATGCGGCGCAGGGGAACTCTCGCCCGGTCAATCATGGACGTGGGGTGAAGCCAAAACAAGCGATCATTTGCTCGTGCGTTCCGTGACTTCTCAAGCAGAAGGAGCCATTGTTGGAGCAGCTCTTGATGGTGATGGTGACCGTTGTCTTCTGCTTCAAGAAACCCGTGATGGAATCTGTGTTGTTGATGGCGATGATATTGCTGACGCTCTTCTCTCTGCGTTGGATGCAGACTGGATTGTAGCTGCTAGCATTGAATCAAATCTGACGCTTCTGACTTCGGTCCATCAGCACGAATCGATGATAGGAATCGAAACTGCAGTAGGAGACCGTTGGCTCTCTCACGCGCTTTCCAAGAACCATTCACTTTCAGGTGATGCCTATCCAATCATGTTGGGGATTGAGGATTCAGGCCATCTTGTCTTGCCCTCACCTCATCCAAACGGTTCGACATGGAGTTTGGTTGGTGATGGAGCAATGACTCTGATTATGTCCTTACTTTCCATGCAACACTCCTCTTCGAGTTCAATGGAAAAGGGATGGAAGCGACGCATCAGTGTGACAAATCCAAATCGATGGATGTGGGATGGTAAAAATCAACATGCAGATTCGATTGAATCGATGGCAATAACACATCTTGCACTTGCTGGGGAAGTGACAAATTGGCAACGAACAGGATTGGAAGGAGAACCGAATTTGATGCTTATTCGGTGTCAATTAAACGGATCTGATGTCAGTCTTGGAATTCGTAACAGTGGTACTCAAGCCAAGACGAGTGTGTCTCTTCGCTTTGCACAAGCAGATGCTGGATTCGATGCCATGCTTATGCTACGTTCAATTCAGAATTTCCTTTTACGGACATTCAATCCTGTCGCTCATTGACGTGCGAGCAATTCATCTCTTGATTGGGTCAAGTAGGTAATCACTGCAAGTAGAGCAGCCGTTACCAGAAGGAGTACAAATCCAGAGATTGGCGTCATTCCTTGGTAGATAAGAACTCCAGCAACAATCCATGCAACAATCAAGTTGAGGAAGCCGATGATTCTCCAACCGCGACGTAATGTCAGCACACCGATAACCCACGCCGTTACCGACATGGCAAGTAATTCGAGAACGAAGATGAGGAGGTCTGGAGCAATAATTCCACTGATGACGAATAGAACTTGAGATGCCCATAGGACTGCAGAAATCCACAATCCACGGTTTGTTGCAGTTGCGAATGCTGCTGCGATGAGATTCAATGCTCCAAAGGCGAGGGCTGAGACCCAGATATCGAGAATGGTTACATCGAGTTCAACTTCAATCCACCAAAGCAAACTGTTCAGGGCAAACGGTAGGACCATCATTCCAAGCATTAGGACAGCAGGTTGCTTCCAAACCCATCCTTTGTTGAACATTAATCCAATGGCAATAAGTCCTGCGGGTCCAAACGAGAGAATTAGAATTGAGAATCCGAATGAAACGCGACCTAGAGCGCCTCGATGGTCTTGAAGTCCTCGAATGCGCCGTTGTCGTTCAACCCAGTCCCAAAGCAGGGCGGCTGTGATGAGGACAATCTCAATACTGAATACAGGAATTGTCCACGAAAGGGCTTCAAATTCAAATGGATTAGTGAGCATTGGAATCGGAAGTTCCCCTCCTGCAAGAATTCCGAATATGCGGTCAAGAACGAGCAAACCAACCACCATATCCAACACGTTTGGAATACGTACGCCAAGATCGCTACGATTGAAGAGGCTAAACCCACCGAGGAGAATCAATCCAGCCATCAAGACCAGGAGGTCGAATTGTTCTTCGAGGAAAACACTGCCTTGACTGGCTCGTCCTGCAAGATGGACAAGCACAAGGCCACTCATTGTCATAGCGATCGGAATTTCAACGCCCAGGACATCAACCAATCGAAGATTCAGAGATTCAGCACGGACGCGTGCTAAACTGATGAAGAGAATCGAGATACTTGCACAGAGGATGATGGCTGTTGTCTGGTCTCCACCAAGGAAAGCAAACATTACAGACGCTAGAATTGAAACTCCAAGGAACGAGAGAACGATTGTCGGCCGATGTTGAATGTCTCCAATTTCGAGGTCATCGGGTTGTGAAATACCAGAGCGTTTTGCTCGTTTCTTTTGTTTCTCAGCGAGTTCGATGAGTTTGGGATCGATGAGTGTTACGCCTGTTTCCTTGGATGTTTGATTGAGATGAGCTTGCACGTTTTGCTTGGCTTGCAACTCCTGTAAACGTTCTTCTTTTCGAGCAACAGAACGCATACCCGAGCGCCATTCACCTTGGATTGCAAGATAGGCTCCAGCGCCAACGAAACTAAGAATTGCAAAGGTTGTGATCAGATTTGCTTCCAATGCTACACCCGTATACAACATGGTCGAAATCATTGCAACTGTTGCTAATGTTGGTGGAAGCAATTTGTCCATCAACACGACGCGCCGTAGGAAGTGATACAGCGTTCCAAGAGAGAGTATTGACATGAAGGTTGCATCTTCAACGCCTGTTGGGAACCAATCGGAATTGGTCAGTTGCAATGCATCAGCCTCTCGTAAAGCAGGCATTGCAAGTAAACCGCTCATGACCAGAAGTTGTAACGTTACGATGCTGTTCGATTGATTCTTTTTCGCCTCATCATCATCTTCAAGCAACTTGTCTGAATGAACCAATAGGAGCGAACATCCAGCTACAAGACTCGCCGCATAGAGCGAAGTATGGCCGAATTTCCAGCCAAAGAAGAGGGCGAAGACACTCCAAGCAACGAGCATGGTGCGTGGTTGACCGCGATGTTGTTCAAGTGCAACGAGTGTTCCGTGGAAGAGGAGAATTGCTCCCATAACACCGAGCAGCCCCCATGCTGGCAATCCATCAACACGAGCAATTCCCCATACGCCTACCAGTGAAACGATGAAGGAAAGATTCCACAATTGGAGTAAACCAGAATCTCGTGCTCGGGCGCTTAGTTCACTCAATCCAGCAAGACGGCCAGCGAGATTTAGCGTCGATTCACCCTGACTGACATTCACATACAGTTGCTGGAGGATGAGAAGAAGCATCCAAATGGCTACGTGTTGCTCATCTAATACGACTGGGATGAAATCATTCGAGAACATTCGAGATTCGATATCGGTTGCAAACATCAGTAGCCAAATCCAAGGGGCGAGAACGGCAACACCTGAGATAGATGGGGATTTTCTTTGAACACCAAGCCATGCTAGGCCAATCCAAACAGATCCTTGTGCGACCAAGAGGCGCCATCCTTCCACTTCGCCAGGTATGAGCAGCGTCAACAAGATGACGATGACGATTCCACCCATCCATAGGACGTGGTCAGAAACCGCTTGCTGATTGCTCAGTAAGGCAACTGAAGTCAACAAAGCAGTAAGAATTGCATAGAGACTATACCCATTCAAATCTGCGACTGGAATGGTAAAGACCCCTGTACTCATCAAAATGACCAGAGCGAGTAGGAACGGTGCTGGGATGAGAATAAACGGGGCTAATCGCTTCCAATCGACCCCGCGAACGGTAAGGTATGATGCTCCAAACGCACTGATGAGGAGTAATAACTGGGCTAATGCGTAGCCTGTTTCCGTCCTGTGTGCAGCGATGGCGAGAAGGGCGCCAATCATTCCCAAACCAACAGATATTGCCCATAGTCCTGGTTTTCCAAGACCCAAAGCCTTGGCAGCATCTGAGAACCAGTTGTCTGCTTTGTGGAATTGTGTTGCAATGACTGCATTGGTTGCAGTAACTGCAAACATGAGCATGAACAAGAGAAGTTCATCATCGAAGGAAACGATTTCAATGCCAGCGATTTGCCATTCCTGGGAAAAGGAGTGAAGTCCAATCCATAGATATGAAACAGCAATCCCAAGACTTGCAAGGTTTCCTGAATTCCTAAACATAGCCAATCCATGCATGGAAAGTGTACCTAACAGAATCATTGTTGCAACGCCAATTTCATCGTAAAGCGCTCCAGTAGCACTTCCAAGAGCAAGCAAGACCAATGTTGCTTGGGCTGCGATTGCATCGTCGTTATGGCGCTGAGCCACGTATACGTTGAATCCAATCAATGAAAGAAGAGACAGTCCAAGAGTTTGCTCTGCACCAAGAGGAGATCCATCAAACCAACCCCAGTGATGCGCATCGAGTGCAAATCCATAGAGAATCTTCATTGAGATGATGACCCATGTCACACCGAGGAGATGCATTCTGGGCATAGGAATCCACTTCTCTCCAGCCCAAAGCCCTGAAAGACCCATGATGATGAGAAGTGGGCCGCCAAGCAAAGGCGGTAGTGCAGTTCCAACGACCCAGCCAAGAACAGACCAAACGAGAACCATTCCGACAAGCAGTCCAAATCCAATACGACGTTCACCGTGTACGGCGATATCTGTAATGGAATCCTCAGCAGCTGGCGCATCGACGGTTCCATCTCTTTTCTCTGCTCCAGGCTCAGTTTGCCCGGTGTTTGGAGCGGAAAAGAAATCAGCGATTTCGCCGACTGCAGCATCTGTTTGGGCAGATACGACAGGTTCTTTCTCTTCTTCTTTGACTTCAGGTTCAGGATCTGTGATGAGGAATCGATCTAAATCGACACCCATGCCACGGTCGAAATTCTTCTTCCGCAGGACTTCATCTTCCACGAGGTCGTGGTCAGAAGTTTCCTCCTCCATGATATCCTCTCCTCCAAAGTCCTGTTTCAAACCTCCCCCTTACAGGTTAATTCTTCCCTAATTTCCCCATGCTCGGATAGAAAGGGACAAAGACAGACCGCGGTAGGAACTGGCATGGCGGAGACCTCCACCCCGACATCAACCCCCCTGACCGCACACGGACTAAGCCCCAAAGGCGACGTTCACTGGAACCTCGATACCGATGCACTGCTTGACATTTCCATCGCTCGTAACGAAGGGATTCTAAGTGCTCATGGCGCCCTTGTAACCGAGACTGGAGAGCGAACTGGACGTTCTCCAAATGACAAATTCATTGTTGAAGAAGATTCGACTTCGAACGACGTAAATTGGGGCGATGTAAACATCTCCACAGACCTTGCAACATTCGAGAGAATGCGTGCTCAAGTCATCGACTATCTTTCGGAGCAAGAACACCTTTTCGTGCAAGATCTCGCTTGCGGTGCAGAACCTTCTGAAGCACTTCCAATCCGTGTCATTACGCACAATGCTTGGCACAGTACATTCGCTCGAAACATGTTTGTTCGACCTTCTGTTGAAGAATTGTCTTCCCACACGCCGGATTTCACAGTCTTCCATGCACCTCATTTTGAAGCGAATGATGCTTCTCTGAACTCACAATGCTTCGTCATTGTCAATTACGCAGCAGGTGAAGTCATTATTGGTGGAACTCGATACGCTGGAGAAATCAAGAAATCGATTTTCTCAGTCATGAATCTCATTCTTCCAAAGAAGGGAATTCTTCCAATGCACTGCTCTGCAAATACAACAGGAGAAAACACAGCGATTTTCTTCGGTCTTTCCGGTACTGGAAAGACAACACTTTCCGCAGACCCAAAGCGTGCACTCATCGGTGATGATGAGCATGGATGGGGCGCAAATGGTGTGTTTAACTTCGAAGGTGGATGCTATGCGAAACTCATTGATCTCTCTGAAGAAGATGAGCCAGCAATCTTTGCTACAACCCGTCGTCGAGGAACCGTTCTTGAGAACATCGTACTCGATGCAGACGGTGTTCCTGACTTTACAGATGTGAGCAAAACACAGAACACACGCGGTTCATATCCAATCGAATTTATCGATAACAGAACTCTTGATTCACGAGGAGGACATCCGCAGAATGTTATCTTCCTCACATGTGATGCATTTGGTGTTCTTCCACCAATATCTCGCCTCACTCCAGAACAAGCAGCCTACCACTTCATTTCAGGATACACAGCAAAGGTTGCTGGAACAGAAATCGGTGTAAAGGAACCACAAGCAACCTTCTCGGCTTGCTTTGGAGAACCATTCATGCCAATGCACCCTGGTGTCTATGCCGATTTGCTTTCAGAGAAAATGGAACAAAACGGTTCAACTGCTTGGCTCATCAATACTGGATGGAACGGTGGTCCATACGGTGTTGGAAATCGAATGAAGATCAAGTACACTCGTGCAATGCTCAATGCTGCACTTGACGGAGATCTTGACAATGTCGAATACATTACCGATGCTCGATTCGGATTCGAAGTACCAACAACATGTCCAAACGTTCCTTCTGATGTCTTGCAACCAAGAACCACATGGGAAGACAAGGATGCTTACGATGCAACAGCTGACAAGTTGGCTGAAATGTTCAACACAAACTTTGAGCGATATGCTGCAGGAGTCTCTGCTTCTGTGAATGAAGCCGCTCCTCGAACAGTTTGATTGCGGAATGTTCAAAGTGAATATGGTTGAAGCATAAGCATGCAACCAGATGGTTCAATGCCTTCAAATCAGCCTCCAGCATCAATTCCGATTCAAGTAAATCCAGTACAGCAACCTATGCAGGCCCAGCCTGTACAACCAATGTTGTTTGGCGCAACACAGCAACCAATGATGGCACAACAGGTCATGATTCAACAAAATGGCAACGGTATGGCTGTCACTGGATTAGTAATGGGTCTGCTCGGGATTTTCTGTTACTTGCTTGGCTGGCTCATCTGCATCACATGGGCAGTTGGATGGTTGTTCGGAATTCTAGCAATCATTTTCGGCCATCTTGGCCAAGCAGAAGGAAACCGATCAGGTGTTGGAGCAGGTCAAGGAGTAGCAGGTTTTATTCTTGGATATTTGACAATTCTCGGCTATATCATTCCAATGCTTTTGCTTGGTGGAAGCCTCGCATCTCTGTGAAGTGCAATTCGTTCGCACCAACCCCTTGAAAAAGGGAAGCCATCTGGATTGAATTGGGCGATTGGGGTAGTCTGGATATCCTTCCGGCCTTCGGAGCCGGGGACGTGGGTTCGAATCCTGCATCGCCCGCTCTCAACAGCATCACTGTAGGGGCGTACGCGTCCATAGGAAAACGGTCTCGTCTCCCCATTGTTCTTGACGAACAAAAGTAAGTCCTGAACTGGATAAGACTTCATCATCAATATTGGAAGCGATGGGTTGTTGGTGAATAACATCGCTCTGAACAAGATAGAATTCATCGACTAATCCTTCAGCAAGGAAGGCATGAACTGTCTTAGGGCCTCCTTCAATGAGAAGACGTTGACGTTCTAAATCACCCAATCGATTGAGAAGAGGAATCAATCCAGTAAAGTCAGAACCAATGCGCAATGTTTCGTACTCATCATTGTAGACGATAGCATCCGAATTGGTACGCTCATTAGGATCGAGCACAACTCGTAACGGTTGTCGTTCTGTTTCAACACGACGAACAGTTAGGCTTGGATTGTCTCGTTGTATGGTTTCAGCACCGACTAAGATTGCATCGCATTCCCTTCGCAAACGATGAACTTCATCCAAGCATGCTTCACTGGTAAAGCGCTGAGCTTGCTCCGAGCGGTCATCGACTGAACCGTTTGCATCAACAGCCATCTTCACAGTCACCATTGGTCTGCGGTGTTCACACCAATGGAGAAAAGGTTGCATTTGTTGACTTGCTTCATCTTCAAGCAGTCCAGTCTTGACGCTGACTCCCGCTTTCTCGAGAACACCAATGCCTTTTCCGCGAACGGTTGGATTTGGGTCATGGTGTGCAACAATGACGTTCTTGACACCAGACCAAAGCAATGCTTCGGTGCATGGAGGCGTTCTACCATAGTGATTACAAGGTTCGAGTGTGACGTAAGCAGTTGCTCCATTTGGAGAGTTTCCTTTTGCTTCAGCATCGTGAATTGCCATCTGTTCTGCATGCAATCCTCCGAGATGATCGTGCCAGCCTTCTGCAATGATTTTACCGTCCTTTACGAGGACACAGCCGACAAGCGGGTTTGGACTGACTTTGCCTCTTCCGCGTTCAGCCACAGCAAGGGCCCTGTGCATGAATTCGACTTCAGATTTCGACCAATCCATCATGACCCTCCATCCTAGGCCAGAAGCCATCTCTTCATGAGTGCTTGGTTTAATTCTAAACATGGGGAAGAGTTCATGCGGAGGAGTTCTTGTCCCAAAACATGGCCTCTACAGATGGTGAGACTTCGAACGATTCAAACACACCCTCAGTCATGAACTTCCAACCAGATGAGAGCACCAAAAAGCGCAAGGGATTCCATCGTCCTATGCCTACTCAAGTATTCGTTAAGGCCTCCATTGATGGAGCGAAACCTTCCAAAGTCTTCATGCTCGTCAATCCGTATTCAGGGAAAAAGAAAGGACTGAAGGTTGCTGAAACAGCAAAACAATTGCTTGAAGCATCAGGCATTGAAGTCGAAACGCACATTTCTGGACACTCTGGTCATCTTGTTGACATCGCTTCTTCCTTGGATGTTCAATCCGATCAAGCCATCGCTGTTGTAGGTGGAGATGGAAGTCTCTCAGAGAGCATTACTGGTTGGATGATGCAATCAAAAGACAACTCATCCATTCGATTTGGAATGATTCCAGCAGGAACAGGGAATTCCCAAGCACATGATTTTGGAATCAAAAGCACAGAAGATGCAGTTTCAAGAATCGTCAACGGTTCGACGCAATGCATTGATCTTGCACGTGTTGAATTAACAGAAGGACTGCCTGGAAAAACCAAGGGGCAGATGACTCGATACAGCCACAATCTGGTCACCTGGGGTCTTGGTGTGGATTCAACAATCAAGGCTGAGAAAATGCGTTGGATGGGAAGCATTCGATACGATGTTGGTATTCTCATGGCGATTATGGCTAATAATCGAAGGCATTCAAGCCTCTTCTTAGATGGCCATAAGATGGAAGATGATTTCACATTGTTCCTCATTCAGAACAGTCAAACTGGAGGTTCGCTCCTACCGCTCGCCCCAGGCGCTTCTCTTGATGATGGATTGATGGATATTGGAATCTTGAAAAAGATGACGAGAAGAGACATTCTCAAGGCGTTTGGACTTCTCAAGAAAGAAGGTCGACACGTCTTCCATCCAAGAGTCGATTATCATCAATTCAAACAATTACGAATCGAAACTCCTGAACCGACTGCAATAAACATCGATGGAGAAAACATTGGTTCGACTCCACTCTCAATGGTTGTTCTTCCTTCTGAAGTACGAGTCTTCCATTGAAACGATCAGAAGCTGAAGTCTGAGAAGTCTTCTTCCTCTTCCGTCCAGAAGGTTTTCTTGTCCTCTGATTCTGCTTCAGGTTCCGGTTCCGGTTCCGGCTCTGCCTTTTTCACTGCTCTTCGTCGACGAACCTTTGGCTTAGCCTCTGGTTCAGGCTTAGCACGTGCAGGAGGAGAACGTGATGATGGAACACTTGTTGGTGCAGAAGAAGTTGGAACTGATGATGATGTTGGAACCGAACTACTGCCAAAGGCAGATGTAGGTGGAACGAAGGATTCAGTATTCTTGATTTGTTTTTCAACACGCTTCGCATCCTCAGAAGCCATAACTGGTCCACCAGAACCGAATTCAGATTTGGCCGATGAATCAGAACTTCCGCTTAAAGCACTATCAATACTGAATGATCCAAAGCCATCGTCTTTATCCTTCTTGCTTGTCTTTGCAGGTGGTGGAGATTTACTCTTCTTGCGTTGTTCATCACGACGCTGATCCGGTGTGGTCATACCAGCATCTTTCGCATCCTTGACGTCTCTGCGGACTTGTGCAGCCTTCTCAACCCCTTCCTTTCCAAGAAGTGTCAATGCGATGCTTCGAGCGCTCATGCTCACACGCATGGATGAATACATGTAGGCTCCAACGCCGCCACCAATACCAACAATGAGTAAGAACAGAATGAATCCAGTACGGCCAAGGAATGGTACATCGCCGAAGACGTATTCGTCATCTGCATCGCCATCCATGCTGACAGTGGAATCTGCGAATTCGATTTCAGTAACCAAGAAGAACAGTTGATTCACGTTGAAACTTCCAATCGTAGCGACACAGTCGTTGGTCACGCCAATGTCACGGTTGTTTCCACCTTCTGGATTTTGTGAAGGATTGACACCATCGACAAGATATCCTGAGATTCGAACTGCTTGGTGGAATTTGCCGAGCGAAGCAATTCCTTCGTTGATGTTTTCACTGGCTGGAATAAGCCCGAGAACAAACCACTTCGAGTCGGAATCGCCATCAACACTGTCCAAATCGACTGTACCTTGGCCGGTCTTTGGTTGAACAGGAACATCCCATGTCTTGACTTCAATTCGTTCACCAGCGCCAGAAAGAACATTCTTTGCATCACTGAAGGACATCTCTTCGATTGCTACAGCTGCAGTTGTTGCAAATGTCAGGTTGTTGTTGTTGAGGTCAGAATTGTGAGATTCATAGATAATGCTCGCACTCATGTAGCCTTCGATCTTGATTTTTCCACCCTTATCTGCTCCAACTTCACCGTCGAGGCAACCTCGTTCAGTGTAGGTGTTGATGATGGTTTCATCTCCAAGTTTGGAAGTGAATTCGAACGTCCCATCACCATTACGTTCAACTTTAATCGACTCCCCCCATTCGGGTGCTACAGGTGCTAAACACCCTGCAAGAACGAACAGAGAAGCGAGAAGTAAGCCCAGCAACCCTTGGCGCATGAAAGGTACAGAGAGGGTATAGTTTGTGAATGCTTCTCCTAAATTGGATGGAGGCGCGGCGAGAGGGATTCGAACCCCCGAGTCATCGGACACCGGATTTCAAATCCGGCGCAATACCAGGCTATGCGATCGCCGCAATGATTTGGCCACAACTCCCCCTATCAAACTCTTTTCCCTTGAAATCATTCAGATTTCGCACGAACCGAGATTGCAGCCATGGAGATCATGACCACTGAAAGGATGAGGCCAACTGAAGGAATCCCTTCGGATTCGATTTCAATTAGTCCTTCTTTCTCAGCGAGTGTAACGATGTCTTCAACGAAGTCTTCTGGTAGCCACTTGTCACTTAGCCAAGAGACTCGAGGCTTCTTATCTTCATCGAGAATGTAAGTAATGGTCGAATGACCAACAGTGTATTCAGGTTCATCTGAGATTATTGAAATACAACTCAACATATCATTTTCAGCCCATTCATAGCCAGCATCACACATACAGTGTGCATTCTGTCCTGAGCCCATAATCCAACCATTTCCATTGCATTCTGTCGTTTCAATTGTTGCGAAACCAGGTGCAGGAATAGCACTGTTGTCTGTGCTGTTCGGTGCCCATGCGATTGTCATTGGATTATCCATAAGGTCCATGCCGACTTGTGAATCCTCCCATGTCATGTTTGTTTGATTCCAGGTGTGCAATTGCCACCACCAACTCCCATCAGCAGGAGTTGTAACGCCATTGATGCTGTTGAGGTAATGTCCAAAACTCCCCTCGGAAATATTCACATCAATGCCGGCTCCATCAAATGAACCTTGAGTGAGATGATGTCCAGTAAAGTTCAGTATGCTTGTTGAAGCAGTGGTGTTGTCAGGATAGACCACTTGAACAGATGGATCATCACCCGTTGGTGTGGTCATGAGTGATGCATTGGCTTGAGATGAGAACCAAGCAAGATGCTGTTGTTCAAGAGCATTCACTGAATCGACGCCGATTGGGGAATCTTCCCATTCTCCACTTGTCTCATTGAACAGTTTCAAGCTCCACCACCAACTGAAATCGGCAGGAGTATCGTATCCGTTGATTCCATGAACCATTGTTCCAAATTGGGAATCGGATGTGTTGAGGGACCATCCAGCCTCATCGGCTGCTAGTGTTGTTAATGTCATTCCAGTTGGGAGGAACATCAATTCGAGACTGGCTCCGTTTTCGTTGGTATAAATGACACTGGAATTGTGTATTTGACCGTCCATATCGCTCATGTTGTCGTCATGAGGGTCGGTAACGACCTCTTGAACAGCCATTCCAAATCGAGACCAAACATCAGCAAGTTCTGTACTGTTGCCTGTAAGATGCGGCCATTCAACACCATGGAGGTCCATGTAATCGGTCATGACTTCAGGAGTGTCATGACGAGGGTCGAGGGTAATTGATACAAAGCCAACTTCGTCAGCAATTTCATCAGGTATCTGTTGTTGTACCATCTTCAAGTTCTGGGTGATAATCGGACAAACATCCGTACATCGAGTGAAGAAGAACGAGACAACAACGATATCGTCGGTCAAATCGGAGAACTTCATTTCTGAATTATTCTGATCTGTTAGTGTGAAATTGCCTACACTTGGAGTTGTTAATTGGAATCCATTGTACGCAGAAGCAGGTACGCTTACGAGTGTAACAGATAACAGCAAGGCTACGAGGGAGAAAGCAATTCTTCGCATGTGATCGTCTCAACGTTCTGTTGCAGGATTGTAATCCCAGTTTGGTGTGCACCAGCCAGGAAGGCCATTAACACCTTCAGGGTTGGATAGGCCAATTCCCCAAAGCATCAACAGAACGAATAGGGCTGGGAATAATGCGACTCGAAGGTATATCTTCGGGTCATCCCAAAGGTGCATGAAGAAAGCGCTGATACCGAATCCTTTGATGATTCCAACACCGATGAGAATAGCCCAAACGATGTAGAGTCCAATGCCTTCTACGTAAACAGCCCCAACTTCGAACAGTGTGAAAAACATCAAGATGATGAAGTTCCAAAAGTAGATATCTTTGCCCATGATTAATTTGTGTTCGCCCATATTTCTCACCTCAGTATAGATAGAATGCTGGGAAGATAACAACCCAAGCTAGATCAACAAAGTGCCAGTAGAGACCGAAGTATTCGATTCCCTGTGCATTGTCCTCGTCCCATTCGACGGTATCGGCCTTGAAGATCATGTAGAGCATAATCAACAATCCCGCAAAGACGTGGAGACCGTGTGCGCCAGTAGCCACGTAGAAGATTGAACCTTGTTCGCTTCCGATGGTGAATCCTTCTGCAATAAGATGGCTCCACTCAACCAATTTCAGTACGATAAACATTGTACCAAGAGCGAGAGTGATGATCAGATAATTACGGATTGCACTCTTCTTGTTAGGCATAATCTTGCCCATGAAGCCACTCGGAACCTTGTAGTCATGTGACTTAGCGATCTTTAGTGCCAAGACAATGGTGTATGAAGAGATAATCAGTGCAAAGGTGTTGACTGCTCCTGGAAGCAAAGTCCAGAAGTCACCCGTTCCTGCAGCACCGCCTGGACGGAGGTAATCAGAAGCGGTCATAGCCACCGTTTCTCCGGAATCAAGCGTACAGTTCCCTTCATCCAAAGCCCACTTTGTGCACCATTCAGTTCTCATACGCAGGTACGAGGAGAAGAATGTAGCGAAAACCATGACTTCAGACATCAAGAAGACCCAGATACCAGCCTTACGGATGTGTTGTCCAGTGAATGGTTCAGATGATGCGATTTGCTCACCGTATCCTTTGAATGGAAGATCTTCTCTCCACCAATTTGAGATACCAATGGTGATGATTGTCAGTCCAATCATCGAAACGGAGAGGTCTGAGATTCCATCTGCTCCACTCCCCATCATCAGGGAATGAAGTCCATCAGCAAAATCAGGGAATCCAATAAGGAATAACATAATACCGAAAGCGAAGATGATTGGTGATGCAGATCCATGATGTTCTTCATGGCCATGATGGTCATCGTGATGTTCTTCATCAGGTTGTGCTGAATTGAGAATGCCACTGATAGCCAAGAAGGCTGCAAAGGTGATCGAAACGAAGAGTAGGGTCAATCCTGACACACGATATGTGAGATAGGAAAGATGGGCCTCTACTTCATGATGATGTGCTTCATCTTTAGCGATGAATAGTTCAGCATCTTCGTCATCGCTTGCAATTTCTCCATTTGCAACGGCATTTTCCCAAACCTCTTCAGCAGCGTGTGCGTGTGCTGCTTCATCGTCCCAGGTTGTCTCTTTCATTCCTGCAACAACAACGCCGAGACCGACGTATGTTGCGAGACCGAGACCGAGAATAAGACCTGCCATGAGCAGTGCTCTCATCCAGATAGCGTTCTTCACATCACTGTGTCCGCCGCCACTCATGAGCTCACCTCCGTGGTGTCAGTTTTTCCTTTCTTCTTTCCTTTCCACAACTTGTCCTTGATCGAGTCTTCAGCATCGTTGTGATGGCCATAGATTTCGTTCATGTCACGTTGTGTTGGAATAACGTGGAAGGAAGGTGTTGGTGGTGGTGAAGAGGTCGACCATTCGAGAGACCATCCGCCCCATGGATCTTTTCCGACCTTCTCGCCATTTCGAGCAGAGTAAATCAGGTTCCATGCGAGGAGGAGTTGGCTAATTCCGAAGATGAATGCAAAGATGGTGATTGCCATGTTGTACTCTGCAAAGCCGCTCTCTACAGTGTAGGAGTGTGTTCGTCGAGGCATTCCTTGGATACCCAAAGCGTGCATAGGCCAGAACGCAGCGTTGTACGAAGCAAATCCAATCAAGAAGTGCCAAAGACCGAGTGTCTCATTGAGTTTACGTCCTGTTGCCTTAGGGTACCAGTAGTAGATACCAGAGAACAGAGCGAAGACAGTACCGCCGATGAACACATAGTGGAAGTGAGCAACGACGAAGTACGAATCGTGGAAGTGTGTGTCAAGACCTGCTACAGGGAAGAACATTCCAGAGATACCACCCAGTGTGAAGGTGATGATGAATCCAAGAGCCCAGAGGGTATGTGTCTTCATGACAAGAGAACCGCCCCAGAGCGTCATTAGCCAATTGAAGATTTTCGCTCCTGTCGGGATTGCAACAGCCATGGTTGTAATCATGAATGCTGCTCTCCAGAATGGATCCATACCGGATGTGAGCATGTGGTGTCCCCAAACAATGAATCCAACAACACCGATTCCCGCCATAGCGAAAACCATCGACTTGTATCCAAAGATGGAACGTCGAGCACTCGTTGCAAGAACTTCTGAAACGATACCGAATGCAGGAATAATCACCACGTAGACTTCAGGATGCCCGAAGAACCAGAACAGGTGCTGGAACAACAACGGATCTCCTCCGCTGGTGAAGAACGTCGAACCTATCGTATGGTCAAACATCAGGAAGGCAACACCGATGATCAATGCTGGCAGAGACATGAAGAGCATGAATACGCTCACGAATGCAGACCATGTGAACAGAGGCATCTTCATCCAAGTAATGCCTGGAGCACGCATGGTAAACACCGTGGTGATGAAATTGACACCACCAAGTGTCGAGGATGCACCAAGCATCATCATTCCTGCAATAAACGCCGTCGTTCCGGCATTAGCACCGTAGTCTCCAGCGTTGTTTAGAGACGAGTATGGCGGGTACATGACCCATGTGATGTCTGCGCCTTCGCCAGACCAGATGCCTGCGAAGATCAATGGAGTTGAGAAGACCAAGAGCCACAGTCCCATTGCGTTGATTCGAGGGAATGCCAAGTCCTTTGCACCAATTTGTAGAGGCAGGACGTAGTTTAGGAAACCAGCAATCATTGGCATAGCGCCAAGGAAAATCATGGTTGTACCGTGGAGTGTAAAGAATGAGTTGTATTCTTGTTGTGTCAGGAAATCATTTTCTGGCAAAGCCAGTTGAATTCTGAAGAGGAGTGCCAAAACACCACCGACAAGGAAGAAAAAGAATCCAAACAGGAAGTAGAGAATACCGACTTCTTTGTGGTCAGTTGTGGTCAACCAAGGCTTGAGGTAGCCCCAGAAGTTTCCGATGGTGAATGTTTGAGGGTTGCGTCGATAGAAGACCCACATTGTACCGAGGAGAATAACTGAGATTGCCAGCCCGATAGCGGTCAAGAGAATGACCAATGGTGGTGCTGTAGGAGCTTTTGCTTCTGCATTCAAACCTGGGACTGTAACACTCTTGATGCTCCAGTAATCGTTTCCAGCACCATCTCCAGCGCCAGTAGCACCGCCGCTTACCGCACCGCCACTTACTGCGTTACCGATGATTGTGATCTCTGTGGTATCAGTATCACTTCCAGGAGCAGTGTATTCGAATTCCCAGGAACGGAATTTATTCCCGTCAACAGTATGTGTGAGCCCGCCATCTTGATTCTGACTGTAGGATTCGTCAACAGTTGTGACACTTCCGCCACCTTCGACGAGGATACGGAATCCACCTTGAACGCCGCTCCATCCTTGAGCAGGGTCGCCGTTTCCATACAGCGTCATCTCATCGTTGACAAGAGTGATTGTGAATGGATAGGTTTCGCTCGCGTTGAAAACCTCAGGCAACCCTTCAACAAGGATTGTTGTCGAACCATCATTACCGCCAGCGTGACATGTACATCCAGCATTTGCTCCAGATCCAATACCACCAGGCATTGCACTGAATTGTGGGATGAGCATTAACGAAGCGATAACAAGCCCGAGAAGTGCAACAGTGCGTCGTTGCATCACATCTCACCTCCATCATAATTGTTTGCGGAACTGGAATCACTCTTCTTGATTCCAGAATCGAACGTGCAGTCACTGCCTGCTCGAGCTACAACCATCACTTCACCAGTCATAATCGAATGTTGCATTCCGCAGTATTCAGCGCAGCGGATTGGGAAGGTTCCAGCATCATCTGGCATGAATCCGAGGGTTGTTCCACTCTCTAAGCCTGGAACGAAATCTTCCTTCATTCCCCATTCTGGGACCCAGAAAGCGTGTTGTACGCCAACGTTTCGAGTGTCAGATGGGTCAACTGGCAAGGAGTGCATGTTGGCTATGATGACCTCGTCACAAGGGATAATCATCGGATCAGCAGGCGTAATCAATTTGTGTCCTCTCGGGATGTTTTCCCAAGTGTGAATGAGTACTCCTTCCGCATCAAAGACCTTGATGTATTGGTGTTGGCCAGCATCTTTTGTGACAAGTTCCTGAAGCGTCGAAGAGCCGTTATTAATCTCAAAATCGGACTTAATGCCGCCGAATTTCATTTCGACAGTAGCAGCATTTGCGTTCCCGCTTGCATCAACCTGAGCAGTTCCTAGGACCCATTCAATGCTAATTCCAGTTTCTGTATCTTCCCATTCAAGTGATTCTTCGTAAATGAATTCAAAATACCATTGATATGCATTGACTGTGATGTCAAATGTTTCCTCATCGGTATCGTCATAGTTCCAAACTGCAGAGTTTGAACCGAGTGCCATGACTGTAACCCAGACGACAAGAATTGTTGGGAGGATGTAAAACATCAGTTCTAGTTTTGTATCGTGCCGATCGACGGGGAATGCCCCAACCTCGATATGATCGAGAGCAGTTGTGTCAGGCTCAACCCCTTCGCGATATCTCAAGATTGCTGTAAACAGCCAACCAAATGTGATTATGGCGACAAAAATCGACCAAAACATGAATTTGTCATAAAGTACGTAGAAAACGGTATCTTCCGCTGGCATGGCTACACCCTGTTTAATGGGGCGAGAAGGCCTACTTTAAGCGTTGGCGTAAAGCAAGCACTAGAATGAAATTCTTCCCTCCCGTTTTCTTTCATATGAACATATGTTCTCCACCTCTGAACCAATGCGTTTGTTGAAAAACCCAAACCACTCACAATACATTAGGCCAGTATGCATTTGGTGAGGAGATGGCGATGAATAATTCACCAAACACCACCGAACGTTTCGAGAAGGCAGGCAAAGCTCTCGGCGCGGCTCGTCAACGAAATCGGGACGAAGGTTTTGCCATCATTATCGAAGGGCCTCGCGACAAAATAGCATTGAAACGTCTTGGGTTTACGGGCCCGCTTGAAGTGGTGAATCGCGGTTGGGGCATGGACCGTTTTGTTGCGTATCTGTACGAAACATACGGGACACGAACAGAAGATCGCCAAGCCACGATGACGTTGCTCATGGATTGGGACAGGACTGGTGGAAGATTGCAAGCAAATTTACGCCGCCGCCTGGAATCCTTCGATGTCCAAATCGATGAGGAGTTGCGCCGAATCCTCATGAGGACGTTGAAGCCAGAAACCCGTGTCGTTGAGAGTCTTGGCGGTCTTGCTGGAGCACTCATGCCGCACATGGACGTTGACAACATTCTTTCATCGGATTCATAGAATTCAAGGTCGAAGTTCAAATACTCTACAACTGAAACAATCGAACATGGGGCTTCTGAAGAATTATCGGTGGCTCAAAGCCCGCCCTCTCAAGGCGTATCCGAAGCCAGATTTTGCTAAACTTGCTGGCACAAAATCTGAACTCGACCTTCTTGAGTATGTTCGTAAACTCAACGGCGTTGTCAATGTATTCCATTCCGCACGAATCAATCAAATCATCGAAGGAAGAAGCCGCAGAGAAGCAGATCTCATCGTTCTCATGAACGACAGAATCGTCTTTATCGAAGTTAAGAACTACAGCGGTGAAATCACAATGCAGGAGCATATCCTCTATCAAAACGGCCAGTCAAGAGGCTGGACATTTGCAAAACTGGAGGAAGCAGTCGGGAGGTTTCGAGAGATTTCGAGAGAAGTTGGGATTGTTCTTGAGAACGATGTCATCGAGACAGTCCTGGCCTGTGTTGGAAATGGTGAAGTCAAAGAATCCGTTCAACCTAAAGCGATAACAGGTTCGTTCGTAGCGGACTCGAAGAACGCAGTAAAAGAGATCCTCTCCCAACCGCGTGAACACTTTGATGAATTTGACCAAGAGACAATCCAAGCACTCGATACCCTTCTTTCCATGTTTGGGACATGGGACAGCATCCAATTTCCAAATGAAGCAAGGCACGATGGCGACCTTACGACACCTCGAACCATTCGTGAATGGAGGAAGAAATATCGAGAATTACGTGTTATCAATGCACGCAGCTGGTGGTCAACACTGTTCAAAGGTCCTCAATTCACTGGAGAACTTATCCCACGTCAAGGTGATAGAATAGAGGTTATCGATTTGGATTATGAGGAAGTCGTCGGCCTTTTCAATCCGCATGAAATGAAGGATGAAGAGCATCCTTACGAAGGTCTTGCCTCCATTACGTTTGGATATACTGAACTTCAAGATTGGTCAAAGGTTCAACTGATCAAGAAGCCGAAAGCGAAAGCCAGTGAAGGGAACGAAGCTGCTGAAACATCTGCACCACAAGAAGGCGATGTTATCCGTCAAGCAAGAGTCATCAATCATCTTACTGGAGCAAACGAAGGCATTGTCTTTCGATTGAATAAGAAGATTACAGGTGTTTATTGGCGTAATAAGATGACAGAAATGGAATGGACACTCAAAGATACAACCATGGCTGTCAACTCTGCTCACGATGTTGAAATCACATCCAGCAGATACGTCAAGAGCAAAAAGCGATGGCAAATACAGGTCAAGACCATTGAATAGTCGGCCTTAGAGGACTGGCGGAATCACACGTCCATCTTCTTTAACAGTGTTCAGAACAACTTGGGTAAAGGAACGCTGTACGCCCTTTAATGTAAATACAGTCTTGGTTAAATCATCCAGATCTTTTCTGCTTTGAACGCGTGCAAGAACCATTGAATCATAATCTCCTGTTACGTCATAGACTGCAAAGACTCGAGGGTCTGCTGCAATGTTTTGTTGAACATTGATCATCGAACCTTTCTCAATACGCAATCCTGTGATGACCGTCATGGTCCAACCGATGCTTTCAGGTTCTAACAAGACCGTATAGCCCTTGATGACTCCAAGTTCTTCCAGTCTGCGGAGTCGATTGGTAATGGTGCCTTGTGCGACGCCAATACGTTGGGCAAGACCTCGTTGACTGATGCGTGCATCTTCAAGCAGAACGGCAAGAAGTCGTCGGTCGGTATCATCAAGTTGCATAGATGGCCGTTATCAGGCTTCATCTTCAACGCTTCGTTCCTCGTCTTTGCGAGCAGGTAAGCGAATGTTTTGCGTCCATCCACCAAGGCCTTCCACGTCCATTTTCAATTGAATAAGGAGGCCTTGTTGGTGCCATTTCTTGAGACGTACCTCGAATGTTAATGCTTGACCAGGTTCTATTTTCGTTCGTTTAGCGCCTCCTCGCATGCTCCAAGGAGCAATCGCTTCACAGCCTTCAGTGGTGATCAATTTCTTCTTTGCAAGAATCTCTACGAGGACAACAGGGTCCTTCGAATCCTTCCACAATGCTCGAATCTCAGGTAATCCTTGTTCTTGATTGAGAGAGCTTCGGATTACTGAACCGATGATGAAGGCAGCAACAATGATCATTGCAAGAGGCGGTAAGTGGTCAAGAACAGTAAGATCTTCAGTGGAGGTAGGAACTGTTGTTTCGTACATAGAGATGACACCGGGTCGGCCTGTAGCATTGTCTTCTGCTCCGAGAACGACAAAGACAACACGCCATCCATGTGCATCTTCTGACAGCTCGACGCCTGCGGCAAAGAGATGTTCGTATGAGACTTCAACATCAACCGCAGAAGTTTTGTTGGCTGCAGTAAAAAAGCCAGCATCGGAGGTCATATCCCGAACCAGATGAGGAACTTCACGGCCATGTTGGTCCGTTGCATCCGTTTCAATGAAGAGAATCTGCATCAATGCATCATCTCGAAGTTCAACCTGTGGTGTAAAGGATAGGTTTGCAACGAAGTAGTATTGGTCTTCAAAATCTGAACGAACCGATAATGTTCCCGTTAGGTCGACCAGATGTTGACGCGTATCTTCTCCATTTCCATTGATCAATGAGTCGGTTTCATTGAGTTCGATACCATTGGTTCCTGCACGTAGATTTGCATCATCATCGGGCCAATCCGATCCTGTTGTTTCGCTGTGTCTCCACCAATTAACGACAACATCACCATCATTGGTTGCATTGCATTCTGCGCATTGCATCATCTGGTCAGGAAAGTGTTCAACGTATCGATGCTCAACATCTGTTTGTTCTCCAAGTTCCCATTCGAGATGTAGACTTGTGGATGCAGAAGCAAGTGGTAAGAGAAGGACAAGAGCAACCAAAAGCCAACGCTTCATTCCTCTTCCTCCATTCCCAGACGGATTTCAAGCAATCGTCGTTCTGCTTTATCCAGCATTAAGGTGATTCGAGTGCCACACCATGTACTGATGATCAAGTCTCCAGTGGAGTGCTTGACCCGAACGAGCAATGCTCCAGATGACAATTCTGTATTATAGGCTTCAGCAAATTCTTCGCGAGTTGGCACTTCATCTCGCAACATTCGTTGCAACATGACTTCATCGATAACGAGGATCTCATCGGAAAGATGTGGATAGATCAAGGGTATTGATTCTTGACGCGCTCGCCAGTGACCACCCTTGACAACAAAGGCGGGTAATCCAACATGGAGGACTTGCAATGGATGGAACGTTCCACCAGGCCAACGATTTCCACGTTTGTTGGGGGTATCTTTTGACCAAATCCGGTCATAGACAATCTGAGGCGCAATGGCCATTCGCTTTCCTCTTCTCCACCAAGAATAGTCGGTTTGATTCAACTGACATTGTTCGAGAACGTCCTGAATTTCTTCTTCACTTGCTTGGAGAACAGTATGACGGTTGTTTGGAGGTGCTTCCAATTGACGGGGCTCCCAGCCGCTTTCCGCTTTTCGATCTGCTAACTTGTCGACAAAGGTTCGAGCGACACCTTGTGGTGTTGCTTCTTCTCTGTGATGAAGCAGAGCGACGAAGAATCCACCCGTGTTGTTATCGGCTGGATAGAGTCGACGGCAATACGGTAACACGTCGAGAATTTCTTGTTCAGTAGGAGGATCATATTGCGGTTTGTAGAACGGGACAGAGGTTCGATCTTCGGCTATGTTTCCTTCTTCATCGATTTGTTCCCAATCGGTTAATCCGCGATGCCACGTCAAACCTTCAACCTTTGAATCGTCGATATCAACAAGTTCAAGCCACGGGCATTGTCGAAGTAATTCGGCAATCACTGCCTCGTTTTCAGTTGGATCGAGTGAACAGGTTGAGTAGACCATATCGCCTCCAGGTCTTAGAAGTTGAGCGCCTCTCTTCGAGATATCAACTTGCAACTGGAACATCGTGCGTCCACCGCGTGGAGACCAACTCCACCAGACGTCCTTGTTCTTACGCGCCGTTGCACTTCCAGTGCAAGGAACGTCTGCAACGATAGCATCGAAGCCAGGTTCTGGGATTCTTCCGATGTGGCGTCCATCGTGTTGGCTGACAATGACGTTGCCTAAGGACAGTCGTCCTCGATTGCTTGCTAGCATATTGACGCGACCTGAAATCGGTTCGTTCGCGACAACAACACCTGTTGGAGCCATTCGTTCAGCAGCATGTGTTGCTTTTGACCCAGGTGCTGCACAGAGGTCGAGTAAGAGTGTATTTGGTTGAGGGTCGAGAACAAGAATTGGAAGCATACTGGCTGCTTCTTGACGTGTTATTCGCCCTGTATCGTGAAGCAGAGAAAGAAGTTCTCGAGTTCCATCTCTTGCTGCTTGTCCCCGAGCAAATGGCATCTCATAGGCTTCGTTTCCATGCGACCAAGCAATCGGTTTACCGCCCATTTCAATGAGTTTTTCACGCGTCCAATCTTTGTCATGATGATGCATTGAAAGACGCAGTGTTTCAGGCAAAGGTGTTGTTGCAACATCAATCCAATCCTGCTTGGCAATTCCAAGGGACTGTGCAAATCCAGTTAGGGGCGCAATGTCAGCTTGTTCGAGCAAGCTGGTCTCACTTTCTCTGGCCCCCATGTCCCGCCCTACAGTCTCGCCCCTTTTTGCATTGCGAACGCCGTTAGCATCATATCGCGTTGATGTCTGGTCGGGACATGCTCGGTGACGAAATGCCATGGTTGGTGCCGCTGTTTTTCGGTTCCATCGCCATATGGTTGTTTCCAAAAACCGTTGAATCCTTTGCAAAAGGACGTAGTGAGCGACTGCTGATGGCATTACGCTGGTTACCATTTACGCTTCTAGCAGTGATTCTTTCTCTTCGTATGTCATCCATACTCGGTCATGATACCGACCATTTGGAAGTTGCATCTTATCTGCAAGTGGATTCTTCACTGACAGATCGACTTCACATTCTCTTTGCGGGAGATGGACTGGTTGAATGGATGATTCTTCCGTTGGTCTATCTGTTTGCTTGGAATGGCCAAGGGATGAAAGGGACATGGAAGAACGAACATCTGCATAAATTCAAGCGAACACTCGCATTGATGCTGTTGGTTTCTGCAACCATGTTCTTTGATGATTCAGCCTACATCGCTCCAGAAAGTCTCCCATTAACCCAGATTCCAAGTCCATCAGTCGATATGTGGATGGTGATCACGCTCCTGCTTACCGAGGTTGTTATTATTAGTGGATTGATGTCGATGTATGGACCCTCGAAGAGTCTGGAATCGTATCGAAGAAGATTGTTTCTGCCAGCCTCTACGTTTGTTCTAACAGCCTTTGCCTACTTGGCAATGGCCTTCATGGATTCATCTGTATTCAATGACGAATGGTGGAACGACCCGTATCAAAACGACACACTTGCAATGATGTGGTTGTGGATTTTTGTTGGCTTCAATCTCCACGTATTCGGCAGACCAATTCAGGATATTGAATCCAAATTAGGTGCAGGCGATGGACGAAGTCGAGCCTTAGCCTTCAGTATAGGTGCATCATTGGGTTTACTTCTTATCGTCACCTCTTGGTTGATGCATCAACAAGATGCACCGGACGCAACAGCAATTCGTTCAGCCTTCTGGCTGGTTGGATGGATTTCCGTAATGATGGCCGTAGTGTTGCTTCTTCCAATCCTTGGATTTGATGACGGAGCACGTCCTGAATTAGATTGGGCTCGCTGGACACTTCTGTTTGGCCCTATGTTGTTGTTCGTCGTTCACCCATATTCTCCGTTCCTCTTGCTTGGATCTTGGTTTGCTCTCATCGCAACGATGGTTTTGCCATGGATGCTTGAACGAGAAGCAAAGAAACTACCAGTATGGCAAGTGATTGGATTGGGTACGGCAATGATTGCAGTCTTTTCAGTGACACTTCTTTCTGGTCAAGGCATGGTCATTGCCGTTCCTCTAGGCGGAATTTTCGCAACAGTCTCAGCGATGACGATGCTTCGCCATGCTGCTGCATAACGTACGTTGAAACGCATTCACCATTTGCCTTTACCATGGGCGAGGCGTTTCCTTTGGAACATGTTCCGTTTGCGCTCCCATCCCGTCCCTATGCAATCTCGCAAGAATGGCGTCATTTGACATTCATGCATTGGAAAGTCGATCCTAAGATGTTGCAACCGCATCTACCCAAGGGTCTTGAAGTCGATCTGTATGAAGGAAAAGCCTACATTGGTGCGATTCCGTTCATGATGGGAAAGGTACGACCTCGAGGCTTACCATGGGTTCCAGGCGTCTCTACCTTCCCTGAATTCAACATTCGTGCCTATGTGGTCAAGGACGGTAAGCCGGGTGTTTTCTTCCTTACACTGGATGCGAAGAGCTGGGTGACTTGTTCCTATGCTCCACGCGCCTATGGGCTTGCATATCGCTATGCTAAGGCGAAGATTCGTGTCGAAGAGTCCACCTTCACTTGGTCATCCAAGCGAAAGCAAGATGGAGCAGAACTGAAGGGAGTTTCCACGAAGAAAGGAGGAGAAATGGTCGCTGCAAACGGTTCACTGGAAGCATTCCTTTTCGAACGCTACTGCTTGTACAGTGAACACAAAGGATGCTTGCGTCGAGCCTATGTTCATCACAAACCATGGACATATCACAACGCAGAAGTGGTTATGGAACGCAACACATTGCTGGCATCGTACAACCTTGGCGTGGATGAAAACACCCCTGATCTCGTTCACATGACCGACGGTCTTCCAGTACGCACTTGGTCGATTGAAGTTGCAGAACGAATCAAACCAGATGATGCCCGAGACTTCTTGTTTTTAGATGGGGATTGTGGACTTTGTCATCGCCTTGCTACCTTTATCGATAAGCGATTAGGTAAAGGAAAACAGTTGGGATATCGTCCGTTTATGGATGAGGATGCGCAACGAGTGATTGCAACACTGCCTCCTAAATTGCGAGACGCTGATTCAGTGTATTTGATTCGCAAAGGGAAACCTTACATTCGTTCTGCAGCAGGAATTCGCGGCCTGCTGTACATGCGATGGTACTACAAGATGTGGTTCCCGTTGCTCTGGCTCATCCCTCTTCCATTGCGAAACATAGGCTATCGACTGATTGCTCGATATCGACATCGTGTGTTTAAGCGACCAACGGAATGTTTGTTCCGAGTGGATTGATACAAAATCAAGAAGGAAATGACCGTTTTCTGGTCAAAACCGTCGCGCTTGTTATATCTGAATTGTCGATGGAACAACTAGGAATCTTCGGATTTCTGGATGGGATGGGAATGAGCAGAGCGTTTCGCGCAGGCGTTGAAAAACGTCGTAAAATTAAGACTACAGCACAACAACGATCATGGCAACCTCTACGAGATTTGGCAGGATTGGAATCACGAACGCAATCGATAGAAACTGAGATGGGGCCGTTAGTAGACGTCCCTGCTTTGGTTCGAATTGAAGATGAGAAATGGGTGTTCGAGCAAATCGATCAAGAAGTTCTTCATCATCTCACACATCGATTGATTCTTCATGAGGAAGAAGGTTCCCGCACCATTGGTGCAACCATCAGCCTCGCATCAGCAATGCATGTCGCAAAATGCATGGCTGAACAGGAACAAAAGATTGTTCTGATTTGTCCAATGTAGGACAGTTTCAGAAGAGATTCATGATCGCTTGAACGACGCCTTCGTTGACAAGGTAGAAGAATCCACCAATGACGAAACAGGCGAAGTAGACCTGAAACGGTGAGATTTTCATGGCTTCTTCCGACTCCTCATCGAAGTATCGAATCAAACCGGCTGCTTGCTGAATACCGCTGCCTTCAGATTTCTTTGCCATGTGGACCATTCCATCCGAGTTGCCTTTCCTTTATCAACGCAGCGCGCGTTCATTCGGACTCATTATCGGTCATATCAACGAAGGGAACATCCTCTTCTATGACGAGCAGCGCCCCATCTGGACTCACTTCTTCTTCAATTTCAATAGGAACCAGTAGGGCAGCCTCCCCACGAGACAAGGCGCGCTCCACGGCAGGTGTATTATCATCAGCGAGGGCTTGATGGGCAAGGCCAATCTCAAGATGTGCCAGTTCGATGAGGTTGGGATCAACATCTCCTTTCTTCTCGAGTCGTGAGATGTGATGTTCAAGGGCTGCAATCGATTCAGAAAGAAGGCTCTTCGCTCGTTTCAGATGTGCTCTCCACAGCATTTCGTTGGCTTTGAGCGAACTTCCAGTCTTTGCAAGTCCTTTCTCAGCACTTCTTCGATGAGCAAATTCCCATGGATTGTGTTGTGAAGCAGCTGCAAGGTCATGGATGATACGGGCTCGATCCTCAACAGGCCCTCGCATGATGATGATGTTTCGATAACCGGAGGTCAGTAAACCAAATCCCCAGTAAGGGATGGATTGAACCGATATGTGCAATGCACCTACTGTGTATTCAAGCATCCATCGTTGCTCATCAAAGCCAGGGACTTCAGTGAATACGGGCGTTTCAGCACCGGTACAACACCGAAGCAGTGTTTCACAGACGTCACCAAGGTAGACTTTACTCGACGGTCCCTTGTGATGAGCAGAACGAAGATATCGTCCAGCCTCATCAACACAATGGTTCGACTTCGCCTTACGTACCTGTGCATGAAGGACAGAGCGTTCTGGGTGAAGGTCGACCTCCATGAAGCGAGGAGAGCCCACCACTTCATCAAGCCAACCCTTTGTTGACTGGAGTCAAAAATCACTCGTCAGTATCTTCCTCGGAAAAGGAACGTCGACCAGCGAGCATGGCAGCGCCGAGGGCAACCAAGGCGCCCATAACACCGAAACCAGGCATTGGTTCGTCTGTTACATCCTCAATAGGGCAGAAACTTACTGTGATTGAGGCTTGTCCATTACCCATCGCAGTCGGAGTTTGGTCGGCTGGTCCCAAAATCATCTCTTGCCATCCTGCAGGATTGTCGGCTCCCAAACCATCACCAAGCACTACAGAAACAACTTCTGTTGCGTAGATCACGTTTCCATTTCCATCGCGTAATCCAACTGAATCAATGTTGAAGCCAACTCCAAGGTTCGATGTACTCAAATCAGAACGAGCTTGAATCGTGATGAAACTACCATTTGGATTGAATTCACCGTTTGCATCGGATACAAAGATATCGTAATACTCGTAATAGCCTTTGAAGTCGTAATTGTTTGAACCCTGTACAATATCTGCATGCAAATGGTTTGCTGTATCCTGGATCTGATATTGATATTGGTAATTACCGCCAGTCATCTCAATGACAACGACTTCGATGAATTCTGTTTGGCCTATTAATCCGTTTCCACCAGTGATTTCACCGTTTGTACAGAAGCCAGGTTCAGGAGGTTCAAAGTCGCCGATGAGCAAAATCTGCAGTACATCACAGAGCCCATCACCATCGAGGTCTTCTGGAACCACGCTGGAATCGAGTGGATCTGATAAACAGACCTCTTCGATGACATCAGCCCAACCGTCATTGTCGTCATCATCATCTTCTGGATCAAGGATTCCGTCACCGTCGGTGTCCTGAATGCACAACCATACTGGTTTCATCGTCAGATAGGCATCAGTGTTGCCTCGAGTGTAGAAGACAATCTCTTCAGGGGCGCTTGTTCGAGTTTCAACTGTGTCAGGCCAGAAGCGCTGGCAGTATTCGAGTTTACGATCGCCCCATCCATCGGCTCCCCACTGGGCATTGAGACCTGCTCCTGCTGTTCCGTCTGGGTCAGTCATCCAAGTGCCTTCCTCGTTGTGTTGGTTGACCTTTCCGTACCACATGGAAATACGTGGACGTTCATCGGTGGTGTTGAGGAAGAGATCGATGATATCGTCAATGACCACTCCCTCATTGTCTTCGAGAATGTCGATTGATCCATACTTCCAGCACAGTGTCGTTCGGCTGTCGTCGAAGGCACTCTCGATGTAGATTGTATAATCCGCACTCGGATTCATGTTCTCAGGGAGTGTGATGGTATGGGTGCCATCATTGTTCTCGATACTTGAGAAGTAGTATTGAGCACCCCAACCACTCAAGAGCGCAAGATACACCTCTGCACTCATGTCACCGTCCATGGTCCAGCTAAAGGTAAGATCATCTCCCGATTGAAGCGAAGCAGGGGTTGCCTCGAAAGTTAAGAAAGAACACGCACCAGTCAAGTTGGTTTCATTATCTGGCTCCTCTTCTTCTTGAACATTGCAATTTACTGTATCAGTGTTGACACAGAAGTCATGGTTTAGTTCATCGATAAGAGTTGAACCATTGGCAGAGTAGACGGGCATGTAGAGCATTGCCTTGAATGTATAATTCCCTCCCTCCCACTCAGGTATGACGTTACTAACTGGATCAAACCAACTAATAGACCATGTCTTCGTTTCATCGTAACTGTCCCATTGTCCAGAGCCCGCATTGTCTTGCGTGATTGAACCTGATGCTCCTTCCCCCCAGAGTTGGTAAACGAGTTCGTAAGATTGGCCATTGTCCATGAGGCATTCAGCAGTAATCACAAGAGGGAAGTTCGCAGTCGTACTAATTTCCGTGAAGTTCCAATTATCGGTAAGGTATCCGCTCGTCGAGTTCCCACAATCATTTTGCCCTCCTCCAGTATCGTTACCACCTGTGTCTGAAGTGACAGTAAACGGCACAAATAATGTATCCAAGAGCGCAGAGTGTGTAATTGATATTAACTGAACATAAAAGAAATAATTCCCAGCATTTAACCCCAATATCGATCCAACATAGGTTTCATTCACATCTCCTCCAAACCAATCATAGTATTCATATTGCAAAGAGGAATTATTAGAATCAGAGATACTCATCATCATATCATAATGCACTCCATCCACAATACATGTAGAGGTGACTTCGATTTCAAAATCTTGTCCAACCACCACATTTGGGAATGTATAGGAATTTAAGGATGAATAATTGTAATCATCACCACATCCAGTGTTGTTGCCAGTGTTGTTGCCAGTGTTGTTGTTGCCGCCATTAGGTCCAATAATTGAGAAGCAAGTGGTGTCCTGCGACAGCATTTCAGATGTGATGCCATAAGTCCAAAGTTCTGCATTCAAACAATAGTTTCCTAGCGCCATTCCATAAAACCAAAAATCGTGAGAATCAGTACCTGCTGAAGATGTGAAATTGAAGTATGATGAATTCAAAACATTGTTATTCAAATCATGCAACCACCATGTGATTTCAAGAGATTCATTGGCCTGTACATCAAACGTTTCGAGTGTAATCAACACATCTGAATTTGAAGAGACGTTGTTGGTGGCATCAAGGAAGTTAAACTCGCTTAACCTAAAGCTGGAACAATCATGATATCCATCGTTATCTGCATCGTAGATATTTGTCATGCTGTTGTTATCAGACACTTCATGAGAATCGTTGAGGCCATCGCCATCATCATCAAGGTCTACGTGGTCATTGATTCCATCGGCATCAAAATCTGTTGGAGTAGCATCCCATGAATCAGGAATGCAATCGTTGTCATCATCTGGATCGATGTCGTCAGCCATACCATCGCCGTCGTTGTCATTAGCTCCAGTGGCGCTTTGGTTATCGAGTATAGCTTGCTGGTTGTTATCGGATATAGCTAGCATTCCATTCGAGCTTCGGGCACCTGCTTCGAAAGCGTCGTCTTCAACAAGTTCAGATAATTCGGGCGAAGTGGGGATGTTCAAAGCATACGATTGCATAACGAAAAGCGCTACAATAAACATGACTGTCTTGGTTCTCATGACTATGGCATGAAAAAGAGAACTAATAAAACCTCCATTTAGATTTGACCGTATAGGCGGTAATGATTTTTACGTGATTCAACACAATGGTTCGACTTCGCAGTATGCATCTGGGCATGAAGGACAGAACGTTTTGGGTGAAGGCCGACCTCCATGAAGCGAGGAGAGCACGCCACTTCATCAAGCCAACCCTTTGGACTCTAGACGACATCCGTCATATCTGCGATGACAATCAAACGATTATAGTGGAATAATTCAAGAGGGTCAGGGACTATGGCTACTCAGGGTCAGACTATGGCAGCGAAGAAGAAGACATCAAGTGGCGAAGATTTGACTGCACTACCAGGCGTAGGTGCAGCAACTGCAAAGAAATTACAAGCAGCTGGATTAACCACGGCTGCTAAGATCGCAAAGGCCGGAAAGGCAGGCCTTGTCAAAGCTGGTCTCAACACACCAAATGCAGTAAAACTTGCAGCAGCGGTTGCAAAACACAAGGTAAAATCCACTGCTAAGAAAGCGACCACATCTGCGAAGAAAACCGCTACGAAGGCAAAGACTACTGCAAAATCCACTGCTGCAAAAACCAAGGCAAAGGCCAAAGGGGCTGCATCAAAAGCAACTGCTGCTGGTAAGAAAGTCGCAGAAAAGGTTGTTGAGAAGGCCAAAGGAACTCAAACAGTGAAGGCTGAAAAATCCAAAGATGGGCGAAAAGGTAAGACGCTGAAGGTACCGCGAAGTGTTACCGATATGCCTTGGTTCCGCAAAGGTTGAACTGATTTCACCGTTACATTGTAAAACCGTCTCGACTGACTGGACGGTATGCCTCGAAGGAAGTACGGCCGTCTGCGCAAGACGGTAGAACTTCCACCAAAAGGAAACTGTTCACGTTGCAGAAGCGGTAAATTTTGCCCAATTGAAGGCCATATGGGTCAAGAAGTGACACCTGCTCGTGATTGGGCAGGTCCTGATTCTATTGAGAAACGTAAGCGCTCACGTACGTGAGATGTCAATACCGAACGTTTGTGTTCCACCTTGTTCATCAACGAGTTCCTCATCGACACTACCACCCTCACTGATGGTTTGGCGCATCGATTGTGCACGATGATAGACTTCACGCAATGTTTGGTCCGAGATATCGAGATAGACACGGGTTGTTGCGATGCTTGTGTGTCCAAGTAAGCGCTGAATTGTGACCAGATCAGCACCGCGTTCAAGCAAGCCTGTTGCGAAGTTGTGGCGAAGAACGTGTGGCGTCAATCGTCCCTTAGGAATTTCAGCTTCTTGGGCAAGTTGATCCATCAATCTCTGAACACCTCTTGGTTGCAAGCGACGTCCAGCTGAATTGAGCAAGAAGGCTTGATCATCTTCGCGCAATCGAGATGTTCGTATTGGGAGATAGGAATCAATGCATGCTCTGGTTCGTTGCGTAAACAAGACGATTCGATCTTTGTCACCCTTGCCGCCCAAGACCTTTGCATGTAATCCTTCCATTTCTAAATCTGCAAGGTTAAGATTGCATATCTCTGAAACGCGCATTCCTGTATCCAGTAGGACGGTTACAACGACCGAGGCAATCGCGTTCTCAGAGGTGTTGGCTGCTTCGATAACCGATGTCAGTTCACGTCGAGAGAGTGTTCGTGGAAGTTTTCGTCCCGTACGTGCTCGAACCAAATGGTCTGGCCAGCGATGTCCGAGCCACTTGATGATATGTCGAGCAGCGGCTAAGCGAGCGTTGTAAGTTGATGGACTGAGTTCACTCATCGAATGCGTCCATCGATCGATTCGCCCACTGTGCGGTTCCAATCTGTTTGCAAGAGTTCGAACCGTCATCGATTCAAGTCCACCGGCGCTAAGAATATCTTCACCAGGTAGAGGCGTTTCGACAAGGGCTCGTAGGCCATTGAGGTAGGTCTTTCGCGTGTTCTCTGATTTGTTCTCAGTACGCAATTGTTGGTCGTAACAATCCAACCAAGAAAGATTCTGAATGTGTGCTAAACGCGGAGGAAGCGTAACTTCGTCATCCGATAGACGTTGCTGGCTCGGTCGTTGAGCCTTCGGCTGTGTATGTTTCCTCTCTGTATTCATGGCGTCACCGCCTTCCTCGCCGAGGCGAGGTGTGCATCCCGTGCTCTTGCGAGCAAACTGCAGTAGACGGTCCTCCATATCAAACTGTTGTGTGAAAATAGGAACGAAATTCAAGCATTACTCTCTTCGCCAGCAGGGGCGTCAGTAGCGCTTGGTGGACTGTTTGACATGGCCTTGCGAAGGGTTGCTCGTAGAGATTCAAGTTCTCCATAACAAATCAGAACATCATCGAAACGAAGTTGAATCGAGGATTCAGGATTCCACATCAAACGATCTCCACGACTGAGCGCAAACACTGGGGTATTGGAACTTCCATGGAACACTTCTCCAATCGAGGTTCCAATCAAGTTTGGATGTTGAAGCAATTGAATTGAAAGAACACCTTCTCCGGGAATTGTTCTCAGTAATTGGTCAAGTCCGACTTCACTGAAGTCAGTATCACTGATGACGAAATCGACGATTGCGCCTGCAACATTGGCGCCACTTGCCTTCTCGATGCCTTCCAGTCCAGGACTTGAATTGACTTCGAGAACGAGTGGGCCGTCGTCGGATTCGAGCAGATCAACACCTGCGATACGAAGCCCGAGAATACGTGCTGCTCTGCATGCTACCTCTTCGTAAGCAGGGTCGAGTTCAACAGATTCGACCGTCCCATTGAGATGGAAATTGCTTCTAAATTCACGTCCACGAGCACGACGTCGCATGCTTGCAACCACTCGATCGCCAACGACGAGTGCTCGGATGTCGGTTCCATGTGATTCAACGATGTACTCCTGAACGAGGACTGCTTTTCCAGTATGGAGCAATCCTTGAACGAGATTTCGAGTTTCTTGATGCGTATGGCGAAGGAAGACGCCTTGGCCTTGTGTTCCTTCAGTCACCTTGACAACAACAGGTAATCCTCCAACCGCTTCAATGGCTTGCTCCACATCTGCAGTATCTCGGACATAGACTGTACGAGGGACAGGGATTTTGTTACGAGCGAGGAGTTGAGATGCATGCAGTTTGTCGCGACTTTGGAGGATTCCTTGGCCGGTATTTGCAGTCCAGATGCCCATTTGTTCCAAGTGACGAAGTACGGCAACACCGTGTCGAGTAATCGAATGACCAATGCGTGGAATGACTGCATCAAAGCCAATTGGTTTGCCTTCATGCATGATATCGATCGAGCCATCATCGACGAATAATGAGAAACTCATAGGGTCGAGGACATTGACAACAAGGCCTCGTTTGCGAGCTTCTTCGACCAAGCGCCGTGTGGAGTATAATCGCGCTCCACGCGACAAAACAGCAAGGCGAACACCTCCATCTCGCCCAGACTCGCTCATGATGGGAAGAATATGGGAGGGGATTTGAAATGCTCGGCCGTTTTGGCTATAATTCATGTCCGATGAAGAGAATGTAGCGGAGGCGGAACCAGAAACAACGGAATCCGTTCCAGTTCTGGATGAAGACCCCGATGAAATCATGAAGGATATGACGCTTGAAGAGCGTCAAGAAGCGTTGAAGCGTTCCCGCTGGAACGTCTTCCTCTATCTTGGATTAGCTGCCTTGATGTTTGGCTTTGCTTTGTTCCCGTTCCCATTTACCGCAGAACCTGTTGGAAATTCCTACGAACAAGACCTCGGATTCGTTTGGGGTGCACCATTGGATGGTGAAGATTTCACAGATGTTCCTATCGAAATTGAAGTGACTGCGACCAATCCTCCAGCAAATCCAGATGCACGAATTGCGGTTTATCTAATCAATTCAGATGATTGTACTGCGAATGACATGCTTCTACTCAAGCGCAATGCACGTACGGATCCGAGTCACGATAATCAATTCCAAATGTCGAATAAAGCTCCGATTGTGGACGAAGTTGTAACCTTTGAATTCAACGTCGATGGAGGCGGGCAGTGCCTCTTTGCAGAATACGTGGACAAGGATGCTACAAGCGACATTCTCATCGGAGGAATGGATATTGACGGAAGCATGTGGCCCAATCAAATCTGGGCAGGCATCTTTGCAATCCTCTTCCTCAGTCTTTCCGGATTTGCGTTCCTTGGAGCCCAAAAGCATGGAGCTGGTGTCAAAGCACTAACAGAGCCGAGCAAGAAATCCACCGAAGAAGAAGTCCTCGAACAAACGGCTGGCCCAACAGGTCCACCGCCTTCTAAGGGTCCAAGCGGACCGCCTCAAGCAGGCCCAAGTGGCCCTCCAGAAGCATCTGGTCCAGCAGGTCCGCCAGAACCTCATACGCCAGAGGCAGCATCGGATGAACCGACCTTTGAGGCTGCAGACAATGGATACTTCTTCCGTAAGATGCCTGATGGTAGTTACGATCAAACCGTTTACGTTCAAGCCGAGGATGGTTCGTATGTTCCGTACGAAGAATGAACGCGCAAAAACGGCCTCGTTTCTGATGCGTTCGCCACTATCCTTCTTAGGGGATGAGTCCTCGACTTAATTACGGTGAATGAATGACGGATGAAGCATCCTCGCTAACTGTGGCCAAACTCAAGGCCCTTTGCGTCATCAATGATTTACCAACGTCTGGTAAAAAAGCTGTTTTGGTCGAGCGTTTACTTGAATCAGGTCTTTCTCGCAATGAAGTTGGACTCAAGGATGCGGAACCAGTGGCAGAGGTCGACGAAGAGGTCGTCTTTTCTCTTGAAGATGAAACCACGATTACTCCAACGCCTAAACCAAAAGTCAAACCAAAACCAAAGTCTGTGGATAAGGAAGAAGATGTCCTTGATGCAGAAGTCCTTGATGCCGATCTTGTCTTTGATGAACCAGATAAAGTTGAATATGAACCTAAAGAATTCACTCCAGTCGCATTTAAGCGAGAAAATGCGACAACTCTGGTCGATATGATCAAACAACCAAAAGTCATTGCAGTTGTTCTCGTTGCTCTGTTCGTTGGTGCAGCTGGATGGTGGTACGTCAACTCTGAACTCAAACCGTTCACAGCAGATCCTCTTCGCTATGGTGATACGATGGAGTACACCATAACCGGTGGGACAGGCGACCGTCCTGCCATGATGGCCAGTGAAGGGTTCCTTGATTTGGTGTTTAGTTTCCTTGATACCGATGAGGATTACTGCCGTGTCTTTTTGGATTACAACGGCAGAGGTACGCTTGAAATTAGTGAAGGGACTTCTCAAGACCTCCTCGGTGAATCTTCGCAAAATTTACTCGGCGCAGTGCGAACACGAGGCGCCTATGGGAGCAACGATTGGCTTGCTGTTGAAATGACCAACACCTATGATTTGGACGATTTGGATGTTGGTCGCAGTACCTATTCAATCCTCAATTCAGGTTCATGCCCAGATGCTTCAAGCAGTCCTTCCTCTCCTGGTGAAGCGGTTCTTACGACTCGACGTTACGTTGAATTGCGTGAACAAGTGACGATGTCAACTGGATTTGAATTCTCCGCTACAGTGGATAACAAACCGTACGAAGGGTCTGCTACGACCTTCGATGTCGGTGGTTTGTTGGGTTCACTCGATGTCTTCCTACCCGGTGTTTCATTGATGCTTCAACCGGTTGAATTGCAAGACTTGTTTGCCAACGATGTCATTGAAGAAGGTGCATCAGGGGAACGTCTTGGATGGCGATGGAGAGTGGTCGGTGCTGATACACTTGGAGACGATAAGGCATGGAAGATTTCAGCCACCCACGTCGATATCGAGAACCTCTGTCTTGGTTCTGCAACCATGGAGATATGGGCTGAAGAGAACAATCCATGGGCGACTCAACAAACGGTAGACGTCATCATTTCAAACGATGGTTCTCTTCAAACTTCATGTTCGCCCGCCTCAGAAGCCTTTGGTAACTCTGTTCTACCAGAAGGGGAACTTGAATTGCATCATGCCTTCAAGTCGACCAAATTGACCCGTGGCTCAAAGGTGCTCGATCTTGGTAAGGATTACAGCATTCGTCCACGAGCAAATCTGCTTGCAATCGATGAATCTCTGCAAGAGGATTGGAGTGCGCAAGAAGGCATTCATCCTCCTGATGAATCTGAATTGAGAACACATACGCTTGAGAAGGCTATGCAATGTTTCGATTACATCGGAGGGCAAGCATCAGGTGCGAATGCTGCACTTGACAACAGCGGCTACATCTGGAGAGCCATTGATGACCGAAGCGGAACTGCAACGAAGTGGAACATCTCGTGGGTTGCTGCGGATGATACTGCAGGTTGGGTCTTGTTCGAATTGACCGGTGAGCCAACCTCTGAAACCTGTACGTTCTTGGAGAAAGGCTCCTTTGATGAGGTCGTCTCATACAATCGAGAAGCCATTCCTGCTGTTGCCAACATCTCAACGGTTGAAGCACGTCTCAGCGATACGTCACGTTATCCTGCTTTGAGTGGCACAGACGGTATCTATGACAGTAATGGCAACATCTACGCGCAAACACGTCTGGGCATTCTCGTTGCCGTTCCTGGTAATGGAGCCAATGATTTGCTTGGTCAACTGACCGGTACATCGGTTGGAGCTACAACGCTTGATTTCTCTCGGACATGGAGTGAAGGCGTATGGGAACATATCTTTGCTGTAGCCGTAGATGCAAGCGATGGACGCGTTGTTGGTTGGACCAAACTCTCTGCAGTGGAGGGTTAGCATGACCGACGAAGAGATTCCTCGTGGGCTTGATCACCTCATGGAACAGAATGCAACTGACTTGCCGTTCCTTGCAGCATACGGAGCCGAAATGGATGGGGCAGCCATCGACGTTGAAGCACTGTTCACTGGTGTTGAAGCGTTTCTTTCCTCAAGACGCATCGAATTCACAATCAATGAAGATTGCATAAACTATGATGCAACCAGCATAACAAAACATGAAGAAGGACTTCTTATCGAAATTGAACATGATCATCTTCCACTTGTCCACAGTGACCTTGATCGTGTTGGATTCTTCCAAGGAACGCTTCATGGAGACAAATCCAAACTCTCAGTCATCCTTCAGATGTGGGGCAGTGAACATCGTCGCTTCCTTGAGCGACTTGTTGAATTCACAACCGCTTAATCACGTCGTGCTAGTGTGATAGCAAGACCAACTGCTGTCAGAGCAGGTATGAGTGTAAATCCAGGTAAGAAGCCTTCATCATCTTCTTCTTCAGCACAACTCTCACCATCTGCATCGACGCCGTAGTAAACGCCACCGTCTTGGTAACAACTTGACCAAACCGTGTACCATGCTCCTTGAGGGAAGTATTCAGTCGTATCATCTTCGTACATTGCCTTGACTCGCCAGTTGACGTAGGAATGGTCTTGTGGAGGAGTAAGTGAAGTGGTGTGCGTCAACTCTTCAACCGTTACCTGTTGGACAACAGGTGGATCGCAGACGCCTGAATTGAGACAAATCTGTGTTGTGATTTCAAAGGTCGTGTTGTTGTCCTTGACAGCTTGGTCCATGACCACAGTCAACGACCATGTATTGCCAGATACGGAAGGCGAAGTTGCAGTATAGGAGGAGAACGGTGTATCATCTGTATTTGGGCCGTTATCTTCGCCAGCATTACCAGCAGCCATCGAAGTACTACAAGCAGCAAGAAGAGCAACAAGCATCAGTGTCAAGACGGTGCGCATGAAGCAGGCCTAGTTGCCACTTATCTTTTTCACTTTCCTTCTCAAGGTTCGATATCCCAAAGTTCGTCACCAACCCAATGAAGGGTCTTGATGCCCTTTCCTTTGGTCGCTTCAACCATATCGACGCCAGACATGGTTGCCCAACCAAGTGCTAACGGTCGTCCATGTTCTTTGTCTCGAATCCACACCAAATCGCCCACTTCAATCGATTCATCAGCAGCATGAACGCCTGCAACCATACAATCTGCACCATTCATCAAGAATGGAATTGCACCATGATCAACAGCAACCCAGCGCTTCGCACCAGGGTGTTCAAGGAATCCACGAAGGGTAAGAAACGCCCAACGTTGGCCTTCATCATCACTGATTTCAATGGTCTTTGCAATCTTATCGACAAAGACGAGTTGCCACGAACCATAGGTAGCCATCTCAAGAAAACCACCGTCCACGTTGAGATCAATATCCAACGCTTCTTCCAAGTCCTTGAGTAAAGGAGCGATGTTCTTTCGTCGAACAGGTCGTCGCTTTTTGATTTGGAATTCTTTGCCCATGAACCTGCCAGAAGCCTGACCCGTTTCACCCTTCGCCTTCAAGAACCGCCAACAGGTGGCATTTTCATGGCCGTCTGGTGCACCATACGAACCTTCCAAGCCCACGCTAAGGAATTAGGAAACGAAGCTCCAAGTGAACCCATCTTCTTCGTCAAACCAGATGGCTGTCGTACTGAATCCAGTGAACTTCATGTCTCTGCACATCCAGGTGAAGTTCACATTGAAACCGAGTGTGTGGTTCGATTGAATCAGCATGGCGATATCGAAGCGATTGCAGTTGGACTCGATCTCACCGACCGAGCAGCTCAGTCTGTCCTGCGAGCCGATGGATTGCCATGGGCGAAAGGAAAGACGTTTCGACAAGCAGCAGTTCTTGGCTCGTTCTATCCGTGGCGATTGGGTGCAGAAGCCCTAAGCGATGTAAAGACGGCTCCAAAAATTGAACTCGATGTCAATGGCGAGCGATGGCAAGACGCCTCTCTAAGTGAGATGAGTATTACACCAGCTCAACAATTGAAATCGCTGATTCAATGGGCTCCTATATCTACAGGCGATTTGTTGTTCACTGGAACCCCTCAAGGAGTGGCCCAATTGCAGCCCGGTGATGTGATTGAAGCACGTCTTTTTGCTGCTGATGGAGAACTCCTTTCCTCGTATTCTGGCCGTTGTCGCTAAGGGTTTCCTTGATATACGCCAGTCAAGTCGGTGGCCTGCAAGGAGTGAGTATCATGGCACAGTGGCACGGAATTTCCAAGAAAAAACCAAGCGGTGGACGACGTGTTCGAGCACGAGGAAAGCGCTCGACTGAAATCTCTACTGAGAAGCAATTCGCACTCGTTGGCGAATCACGACGTAAGGTCTACCGCAAAGCCGGTGGCAATACAATGGTTCGTGTAATGGCTGCAAACAGCGTTTCAGTCAACAATCCAAAGACAGGAAAGACTGTCAATGCAACAATCAATAACGTGATTCAAAACGAATCCGATCCGAACTACGTTCGTCGAAACATCTTGGTTAAGGGTGCAATCATTGAAACCAGTGAAGGCAACGTCAGAATCACTTCTCGACCTGGCAAAGATGGCGTTATCAACGGCGTTCTTCTTGAGTGAAGCCCCACATCGTTGGGTTCATACCTTCCAACCTCACCCTTTCAATGAGGCGAGACAATGGAACACAACCCTGACCGAATTTCTGTTTGGCCTGGTTACTTCAATGCAAAGACGTCGAGACGTAGTGGTCGACGTGTTCCAAAAGATGCATCAGTCATCAAACCTGACCTCGAAGGACTCTATCTTGCTGCACGTAAAGTAGGCCTCAAGAAGATCAAGCGAGAAGACGGAACGTCTCATCCTCGTCGACCTTATGGCAAGGAAGGCAGATTGTGGGTCAGCACGACTGGTGCGAAACAATCCATCGGAGCAAACAGCAAGGAAGAGGTCATGCAACTCATTGGTGGTGTCTGGAGACAGATGCAAAAAGACCGTAAAGCATCAGAACAAGAACAGCAAGCTGCAGGTCCGAAAGCAGGAGACCGAAGAGCGCGTTCACAACGAAAGTCAAGCAGTAAAGCCAACAAATCCCAAAGTGGTGGCTTTAGAAAGCGTGGATTCAAGAAATAAGCAATACTGTTAAGACCGACCAGAGACATATCTCTTTGTATGGATCCAACAACATTAGCAATACCCGCAGCAGTAAATGGAATGAAAGTGTTAATTTCAGCCTACGATGGTTACGAACAATCAAGGGTACGTGTCACGGATAGAGCCGTACGAGAAGATGTTCGTAGGCGCGTTAATCATCTCCACCATCAAGTTGAGCGATGGCTCTTTCGTTCCTATGCAAATAATGAAAAATACGAAATGGATAGAATACAATCCATCTTGCATAATCTACAGTCATTTGCAGAAGATGCACAATATGCAGTGGCTGGAGAATCGCGTCCAAAGCACGACGGAATACGCAGAATGAACCGTTCATTACACAAGAAATTGATTCGACATGATCGTGAAACCATCGCCATGTTGGAGCATGCAAGCCAACATCTTGGAGCTACATTAGCAACCCATGTTGATACTCGTCACACAGATCTCGACATCATTGACGGCGTCATTAGCAAAGCGAAACGTCATTTCCTCGAACGCAATATGCTGCTTGACGGCATGAGGAGCAGAAACTGAAGGTGAAACCATGACACGAGATACGTACAGATGGAGAGAAGAACCGGACATTATCGCACGATTTGTCCATGACAAAGAATTACCAAAGAACACCCCGATTGTACTTCGACCAAACGAAGTCTGTGTTGTTCTTGAGAATGGAAGGATTTCTGGAATCGTTACACAGCAAGTGATGCGAGCCAATCCAACAACGTCGATGCTTCGACGCGTCTTTGGCGGCAAACGGCAACGTTCCTACCTTTTCGCATTCCTTGGACCGTACACATTCACCATGCCATTCGCTTCCAAATCCAGTGATCATCAAACCATGAAAGGTGAGGCATCTCTTCGAGTTCACGCCTCTCGCGAAAACATTGCTCGTTTGATTCAACTTCCAGCAAAAGGAATCATGGAGATACGAACTTCAGACATCAGCAATCTTCTCATCGATGAGGCTCAAGCCTACATGTCCAAATCGATTCAACGATTTACTAATGATGAATTGGTTCAAGATCAAGCTGATGAAAACACAACAATTGGCCTCTGTATGGCATTACGCCGCACCATTGAATCGTTTGGCATGACCATCGATCATTCCTACATCACCTGGAATCCATCGGATAAGGTTCGTCTTGAAGCAGAACGCGAACATGTTACGAACATGGCCGAACACGCATCCATTCAAGCAGAGCGAGATCAAATCGCTCTCGATGCTCAACTTGCTCAAAATCAACGACATGCAGAACATCATGCCCGTTCTCAAACCGTCAATGCCTCAGCGATGGAACGAGCAAAGATTGAACCTGAACTTGCTCGAATCAAAGCAAAGGGTGCTGTGAATGAAGTAGAATGGGAGAATAAACGCAGGAATCTTGAGCACGAAACGCATCATTCGAGAGCCAAAGCTGCTTCAAAGGCAGAAGTTCTTGACATTCTTCGCAGTAAAGAACTTGATTTACGAGAACGAAAGCAACGAAATGATCTCGATGTTGCTATGCAGTTGTTCGATTCTGTCCAAAAAATGAAACTTCAAAGACAACAACAAAAATACGATGCTATCACAAAGATAGCCACCAATCAGAAAACTACTGGCTAAGAAAACCTATGAATAAAGGGTAAACGGCTTTGGACTCCATCATCACAAGGCAGGGTATGGCCAGCGCACGCTCTGCAAATTTGAACAAAGCAATTGTCCTTGTTATTCTCATGATCACGATGACTCAAGTTGGTTATCTCGATTCAATGAATTCGTTGACAAACGGCGAAGAAACGCTGGACGAGAGCAACGACGTTCTCGAAACGGGCGGTGACCTTGATGATGATAATGATCAATGGACTGATGAAAATGAGAGTGCTTGTGGAACCGATCCAAAGGATGTTGCAAGCACACCGCTTGACGGTGATGACGATGGAATCTGTGACGTCCTTGATGTCAAGGTTCTCGGTTATGCTATGAACGACCAAGAAGCATTAATCTTCGAAGGATATGTCAATCAATCCGACTTCATCATCCTACCAAACCTGACTGGTATGGAACCTGGAACGTGGGAGATTGAACCTGCACTTCCTGCTGGACTTTCCTTCAGTGGAACAGCACGAAGCGGTGAAACAGGAATCATCTCTGGTATTCCAACAGAGACGTCGAACATGACAAACTACACTGTTTATGCAAACAACAGCCAAACAGGTGTACAATTCACCTTTGAATTGGCGATTCTTGCTGATACAGATGGAGACGGATTGCCGGATGAGCCATCCGAGACAGGACTTGAAGAAGATTTGGATGACGATAACGACGGACATCTTGACGAAATTGAACTCAAGTGTGAAAGCGATCCAGCCGACCAAACCAGCGTTCCGAATGTTGATGAGAATGATGAATGTATCACTGGAGTCTATGCAGATGATGACGATGACGAAGGCGGATTCTCCGCGTTGTGGTGCTTACCACTTCTCGCTATCTTGCTCCTGATGTTGCTCTTGTTCGGTCTCTTACTACGTGATAA